>QWCV01000168.1_pt1 | contig 86555 bp, 85 predicted proteins | sample 1972621 | NCBI WGS metagenome assembly QWCV01 (sample SAMN09866699, study PRJNA288562) | Human gut metagenome isolate pre2_stool, whole genome shotgun sequencing... | isolation source: gut | host: Homo sapiens | place: USA: California | reverse complement strand
TAAATATTATTAAACATAGGTGGCGTCAATATAAACTCATTAGGAACAAAGCTCGTTGCATATCCATGCTTTTCAAACAATGCTTTCACTCCTGGGATTTGCATAATCTCTTTCAAATGCACCTCATCCTCTGACATCTTTTGTGGAAGACTACCATCAAACTTGATATTTATATTTTTATTATAGTCTCCTTCTTGCTCATAAGAATAAGCTGTAATTTCTCCCGGCGCACACATATATACAAGCTGATATTGCGAATTCTGTTCTACGTTTTTTCTGCTTAGTGTAGGCCTCATAAGGCATAGCTCACGCAATGCTTTCCAATAATCTATACTATCATCAGTCCAATTGCGCTTCAGCTCATTTATAATCTGCATTGCCTTCAGTGCTAATGTTCCGGCACGATTTTCCATTACGGCAATATCCAAATTTTCATTTGCCTGACCATTATAATATGTTTTACCCACTTTAACTAGTTCCGCAAATTCAGGATTCAACATTCGTTGCTCCACAACAGACAAATCGTAATCTGTTAAAATAGTATTATCCACATAAATATATATATCCGGATTCTTAAGACCGGTTCTACATATTCTTCCTACTGCCTGTATTAATGTTCGAATCGCAAAATTATTTACAGAATCTGTTTTATATGGTTCTCCCTTTTTTCCCGAAAAAGTATATCCACCACTGAAGCATATAAATGCATCTTTAATTACTGCAATCCCATCTTTACGAGAAACTTCTCCTCTTTCCATCAAGAATTCCATCTGATATACAAAACGAATTAAATCTTCAGCTTCAATTCCCTTTTTGCTATCCACATTCACCAGAAGATTTGTCGGCTTCTCAAGATATATGCAGTCAAAGTCTTTTTCCATATCTCCTCTATCGTAATCATTAACTGCTACAATAGTAGCATTCCCCGGTGCTTTATATTGCAAATTTTGTCCCGCACCAACTGTATTATAGGAAGATATAACAAAGAGTTTTTCTCCCTTTGACAATCTCTGTATAAACTCCGCACGCTTAGCATCATAATCTTCACTATTTATACTGTATAACAAGTCTTTACCTTTTAATCCCTTGATACCATAAAGCTTAATAATAGCGTCTGCGAATTCCTCTAATAATTTAATATCAAAAAGCCCCTTATTCCCCTGCGGCAATTTATTATTAAGACACAAGAAGGATTTAACCGAATCATTTAAGATAAATGCCTTCATTACCTTTACAACACGAATAAAGTTATTTTTTGCATATTCAACGCGCTCAAATGATATTGATAATTTTTCCGCATACTTCTTTATAAGTGCTTCGTTTCCGTTAAATATCTCTGATAATTCAACTCTATCATCCGCATTATAAGAAACTGGTTCCACATGAATATTTACTTTGTCATAGTTTGCAACAAAAGTTTGAAATGACTCCTGTAATCTACACCTATCTGCTTCTGGCATCACATAATATTTATCCTGCAACATCCTTTGAAGATATTCCAAGTCATAATTGCCAACAACCGTATCAAGTGTTGCGGTAGCTGAAATACCTATAATTTGAGCCTTTTCAGACAAGTGAAGTAAAATACGTTCTGGCGAATCCTGAAAATCAAATAATTGAATCTCCGAACGCATACTGTGATTAGGATCATCTATAAAATCATAATAGCGAAATCCCCTATCATAGACAGAGCGGTCAAAATACTTTAACGACATTTTTCCTTTGCTGTCTTTTTTATCTTTCTTCGACTTTACCTGGCCTCCCATTACGATAGGCTTCAAATACCTTATCTGTTCTCTTGATAAATGAAACTCTGTCAGCACTGACTCAATTGCATTTTCAAACGTATAATCATCGTCACCCGGCCTTTTATCCTCATCCTTATGATGCTTATAATTAAACGAAAGATTTCTAGCTCCGTTCTGAAAATAAGTCAAGCAGCCTTTAACACTGGCAAGCAAACTTAATACACCACCATCTTTCTCTGTTGGTCTTCTTTTTGTAAAACGCAACCAGTTCTGTTTTGCCTTCATATCGGTATCTATATCAATAAAAGCATTTTCTCCCTCAAATACCGAATGAAACTGTAAGTCATTGAAAATAAAATTACGACTTCTATCACCCTTACCATCTTCTTCTGTTTTGAAGCTATATTGCATCGCAAAACGGTCATATGTTTCATCAAACACACCACCAAATCTTTCTATAATTTCCATAGGATTTTTCGCGTTTTTTTGTTCATCAAGATATGCTTGTTGTAACTTCGATGCAGTAGTAAGCTCTGCCGGAAAATCTCTCGTCTTCAAAGATGCATATACACGATGAAACAGACCTAAATAATCAATATGATTTTCTAAGCCTCTTGTTATGATCTGATTAAGTAACCTGTCTCTTGTTGCATCAAACTCATCTATAAAAATAATTGCATTTTTTGTAATATCATTATTGTAAAAGCTATATGTAGGTTCAATAATAGTAGTGTTTCCCAAGAAAAACTTATCCATTGACATAAAAAATATTCGCTTCGCTCTCGTATATACCGCCGGATACAATTCTCCTATCCAATGATATTCCGGATTATTAGCGATATTCTTTAACTTTTCCTTTGGTGTTCTGAACTGCTTCAGCTCGCTTTCTATCACCTTACGAAAGGCACCTTCCTGCTGCTTGCGAATTGCATCCTCTGAATTTTTCTGGCACGATATAACTCGTCCAATTTTTCTACAACCATATCTGCATTAGCTTCTATTCGCAAACAATATTTATCATAATCATCTGCTTTACCGCGCTTTGCAAAATGTTCACGCAACTCCTTATCCGGCAAATTTTTCTTAAGGGTTGTAACAAAGAAAATCTTCTTATCTTTGAATTCAGGCGCATCATAATTGTCGACCATAAAATCCAATACACTATATGTTTTTCCAAAGCCAGTCGGCATATCCAACAAAAACAATCCCGTATCCATTGACTTGCAAAAATTTACAATCGCCTGTTTCATAGTATCCTCCAAGTTTTTCTTACTTTGTCATCTATTATTTATAGAATATCTGCATAATATTTCCCATTCTCCAGCGAGAAGACCACTTCTCCAGGAACAAGTTTTTCTCCCATATTTGCACATCCCACCACAGTCATCGCCCACTCTGAATATTCATACGGAAGTTTATAACACACCGTCTCCTTACCACTTTCGATAGTAACCATAGGAGTACCTGTATTACCAAATCCAATCGATAAAACTTTGTACACATTCTTACCTTTTGCTATGGGCAACCACTATTTGTTGACAAATTCGATTTGACAAAATAAAACTTTGATAAATCAACCTCTTCTTCTGAAATATTCAAATCATCTGATATTGCTTTTACAATCTTTTTGATATTGGCATTATCTTTAATATCTTCTAAACAATTATGCTCATTTGCAAATATATTCTCTTTGTTATTTATAATATCTGTATTGCATACCAGTGCTGCCTCATTAACATTACCTGCATATTTTTGTGCATTCTTATATAATTTTTGAAACCATTCATCCTTTATTACTGTCGTCAATAAATACTGTTTATCTGTACTTTTGGTCTTTACTTGATATAAATGAATTCCTGTAGGTTCATCTGGATTTTCAATGATAACTACATCCTCTATATAATCCATCAGAATAGCATAATCCATGGAATAGTATTCCATTATTAGCTGCATTGCATAACTTATTTGAACAGTTAATCTATTTTTTGTTCTTGAGCCAGATATATCATTCTTATTTAATTCGATTTGTTCTCTTAAAGACACAAGTGACTCCTCCTTTCTTAATGCAACTATTAAAACCTCATGAAAACCCTCTCTCAAATGATAATCATCATGAGGTTATTATATCATATTGTCACTTCCATAAGCATCAAATTTGCTCATTTTCTACATTGTTTGGCGTATGATGTTAGGATTCAATACCCTACCCACTAACAAAATCAACGATTTACTTATACAATCTCGTCATTGTAGGAATTTTCTTAATATATCTGTAATATGTACTCTTACTCATGCCAATCTGTTTCATCAGTTCAAACGGACGGATTTCTCCTGACACCACTTTCTGATAATGCTCTGAAAATTCATCAATCGGCATCACTGCTGGTCTGCCGTAATCATCCCATTCACCACGAGCCTTTTTAGAATCTATACCTTCACGCTGTCGTTTCTCTTTCTTCTCAATCTCTGCCTGAGCCATAGCTGCATATAGTTCTATAAGCATATTATTGATGGTTTCCATCAGCATACGAGCCATAGCATTATCCAACTTTGATAAATCCATAAGTGTAGTTGGAAGTTCCAGTATCTTTACACGGATGCCATTATCCCTGTAATACTGCAACTCCTTTAAAGTCTCCTGCTTATTTCTGCCAAGCCTGTCTACCTCGGTAATAATTAACTCATCACCTGCTCTTAATACATCCTCTTTCAATACCTGATATCTTGGACGATTAAAATTCTTTCCTGTCTGCTGGTCAGTAAATATCTTTTCCAGTTCCAGATTGTTCTGCTCACAATAGGTTGTAATCTCCTTGATGCCTCAGTCTAAATGCTGTTCTCTTGTACTTGTTCTGTGATAACCATATCTCTTCATGATTATTTGCTCCTTTCCTAGTCTTAAAATGCTTACATAAAAAATGAGACCTCCCATAATGGAAAGTCTCTACTTTTTGGCACTGATTCTATGCCCTTATTATTCAGTTCCTAAATGTACACTTTTTGATACCGCATCCTTCCTTAAAAATGAACATAAAAAAGAAAGTGCATTTCCGCCTTCTTTATCTCAGCTTTCTCTTCACATATATAAATCCTTGCTTTCCACTAGCTTGAAGCGTTTCACCCTTTTTCACAACAGTATTTTTCGGTGCAACCACAATACTCGCGATATTTTTATCCCTTGTATTCACCGAATCAAGTATACAGCTATATACTTTATATCCCATAATATTGGCTACAGGATTCATGTACATCATATTATTACTTACATAAATATACCCTACTATAATCATTACAAACAAGAATACAAAGCAATCCACTATACTGTTTAATGTCAGGCCCATGCATGACAGCAAATATATAGAAATGTAATTGAAATAATAGTTTCCCGTTTCATCAGACACCTCTGTAATCAAATACTTTTTTGGACTTGTCCCATTTTCCAAAGCTCTCCACAAATACACTGCCGATATCACAATCGCCAAAGTAAGTATGCATACCGCCCAATCATTAACTTCATCAAACCATGTTGCCGTCTTGAACTTCTGTATTATATTTACAAAGCGACCACCCTCGGTAATTCTTTCAAATATATTTTTTAGTATCAATAGCATATATAATGGTATATATGACGATATAAATAACATCAATTTATTAAACACATTCATCACCTATTCATATTTTTCTATTGCTTTTGCCAACATTCTCTTATCCGTAAGAGCACTCGTAACATAATGTTCTAAAAGTAAATTCAAAATTTCATTCACATGCTCTTTGTTATAGACGATTTTGCCATCATCCGTAAATTCCAAATTGAGTTTGTAATCCTTTTTAATATCCTGTAGCTTATTCTTATTATCCTTGACATTTTTAAAACTCTCTACCAAAATAGCTTTTGTTAATCTAGTAACATATCGTCCATTATTACGGCAATCAGCAATAAATTCCTCTGCATTATCAAACAACTCTGCCTGCTTTATTTGTTCAGCATTATCATCAACAATTTTATAATACACATCTTTAAAATTAAGCATTGTATTAAAGTTATCTCTGTTAGTAATATAAAAATATCCCGCAACATTAAATGCTTCCACATTAGAACCAATAACCAATAATGGCTTGTCAAATGCTACTGCTTCCTTGCCGTTAAAAACAAACCTCTTTGTTCCTTTAAATTTTGCTGGTGATTTTAAATGCTTTTTCAAAACCGTTATTGCTGGTTTCGGGTCCTCCCCACTATTATCACTAAGTTTCACCACAACAAAGTCCAGCTTATCGTAATCCGTATTCTCATTGATAGTATTATCATCCGTGTAATCCACCGTGATAGATTCCGTTAACTGCGAATAATTAATTACCTTTTCTTCCTCAATTACCTGAACAGTATCATCTGTAGATAACTCCAAGTCATACTCGTCTATAGTTCTTTCCTGTGTCACCTTTTCCATATTAGTCAATGTCTCCTCCAACATCTCTTCGATATCCTGGTTACGGCACAGTAGCATCCATGTTTTATACAAACGCTTTGTGCTTGCTGTTTTCTTAGCAAACATAATATCAATCTGAATGTATTCCTCTGTCAAATTATCTTTATAATAGACAATCAAATCCTGCAACTCTGACATGCTCATCGACTTGTCTTTTTCTACTGCCATTTATTATCCTCCGTTTCTATTATTTAAACAATTCTTCCAATTCTAAAATTCGTTCCGCTTTAATGACATATCCCAGATTATTGGTTATTCTTGAAATCGTAATATTCTTATCTACGATTAGAATCTGAATGGTACGAACCTCTCATTGTGCAACCGCTTGTGGACCAGCATATAAAACACCTAATAACCTTGCCCTACTACTTCCAGCATATGTATTACCATGTTTATCTGTATACATTCTCTAATTAAAAATCATTACAGGCGAGCCACTTGAGCTTGGAAAACATGCTTCATCAATAACAAATTCTTTTTTACCATTGTATCAAATCTTATATCTGTGGCTGTTATTCCTTTTCTGAAAATCGGCTTATTATTCTTCTCATCCCATATTCCATTAGGATAGCCCACCATAATAATATCCTCTAAAGCCGATACATCATCTAACAATTTCCTATCAGGTAAAGTACTCACATCAAAAGCAATGTAAAACAGCTCTTTCCCCATATTTTAGCCAAATTCAGCATCGGTGCAATTGGCATAGCACATAAATCAACATCTCCATCGAGATGCATCTTCCAAAGCTTCCCAAAGTCATCAACATACATTGTAAAATGATTACTATAATCTGGCGAACCATCTTGCTTTCTTAAGCAAAATAGCAATCTTCCCTTGACCGCTGTAGATACTACATGTTTGTTTGTGATAACTACAGGAACATTCTCACCTGTTTCTCTGTTTTCAAGAAACCTAAAGAAAAATCCTGTTCCCGTATCACTTGTACCATTTTAATACTGACATTCAATTCTTACAGTTATATGCATCAGTTGCTCTGACATTGATAAATTATTCATTAATTAATAATACCTACATCATACAAAAATAGAGCCCTTTTAAGACATGCTCAGGTCTGTGATTCTCAGCTACGCAAATCAATGATACTTCGCCTTGTGATTAGCTAATGTCTTTCCAGCTTTACTCTTAGTATTCTTGCTGGTCGAATTGCTAGCTAATTTCTTTGCTGCACTACCGACTTTACCGCCATGATGTACTGCCATATCACAATACCTCCTTTGCAAAATCTCCTTGCAGAAGAAGGCATTCTTTGTTATTATTAGTTTGCGAGAAAAACAAGTCCAAAGACCTTCTTTGGCAAGGGAATCAGTCAGGGTTAACCTCTGACTTTTTCTATGTAAAGAGCTATGCTCTTACATACCAATTATTATTTAGTTTTTATCTACGCCAAGTGCCTTATATAAAGGATTTAACTGGTCTTTTACTGCATCAGCTATCTTTTCTATGTCTAAACGACCTATCATACCATTACTCTGAATCCCTTTATAATAAACTTTATTGGCCTGCTTATACAAACGCTGAAGCTTATCATATCCGTTCTTGCCAGATACTTTTATATTTTTACCTAACCTTAAAAAACCCAAGATACCATCAAGGTCGTATAAAAACCAATCCTCAATGGACTTCTTCGCCTGGACATGTATTATTTTACTGGCTCCATTAGCCAGAAGTTCCTTCTTTACTTCGTCCCACTTTATCGGAGGCTTAGGTGCAAAATCAAATACATCCGTATCACTGCATAGAACGATTGTAAACTCACAATCGTCATCATATTTTGTTTTTATTTCTTTTGTAAATTTCCTGAGAGCAATACTTTTAAAGCCGCCCACACCCCTTACGTTCCTATATTCAATACTTGTATTAAATCTTCCCGCAGGATGTAACTTTCTGGCATTAGCAATTACATGTTTATAAAATTCAACCTCTGTATCACCCTCTACAAAAAGTACAAGGCATTTACTCATCGGCATCACACTCCAAATAATCACTTATATTACTCTCTGTATCTGCAAGCATTGAAAACAGATAGTCTCCCATGCTCATATTAAAACCAGCAGCATCATTTTCCAGCTGTTTCTGACCTGACTTTTTAAATGTAAAGAACTCAGCCACTCCAGCTGTTCTATTCATACCAACATGAATCCAAGAAGGATTTAAGTAACTGATAATGTATGGCGAATGGCTTGTAATAATAACTTTACAATCATCTAATAGTTGGCTAATAATCTGGATGTATGCTTGGAACAAACCTGGATGCACAGAGTTTTCTGGTTCCTCAATCGCTATCAACGAAATATTGCTGACACTAGATACAATTATCTTGGTCAATATCATAAAAACTCTCTTTGCCCCATCTGACATCATAGAAAAATTCACTGGATTTGCTAAATTCTTTTCTTTAACAAATAATACATAAACTGAATTGGTAAAGATAAAAGGTGCATCTTCAGGAAGTTGATTGCCTTCTGTTGCATCTAATTTGAATTTCCTTACAATAACATTCTCAATGTCAGGAAATAGTTGAAAATAAACATTTTTTAATAATTCAAATTTATCTGAATTCTGCTTTTTCAGATTATAAATAACACGTGGCAGATTATCAGCATTTATCATCTCATTTTCAAAGCCTTTTCGTATGATAGGGTCTGGCTGATAAAAGCTCTTTGCATCCAAATTGTTTTCCATATATATTTTCATACCATTAAGTTTTGTAATAATCTTAGCATAATATAACTCATCATAGGCTCTTAACTTATTAGCAACCAATTCAGCTTCCTCTACCTTAATCTTTGATGAGCATCTTCCGGTCTCTGAACTCTTATAGAATGCTGTGTCAGCAGTTCTATTGATTAGCTGTGTAAACTTTTGTCCTTTTTCATTAAGTTTAGCTTTCAAAAACTCTGATACTATTCTAGGCTTTTTGTCCTCATTATCCTTCCACTCAAACTCATAGCCATACTGAATAATATATTCCTTACCATCGATGTCAGTAGAAACCTCCATCTCATATTTATAATTTTTTCCAATCATACTACAATTGATAGGAATCAGATTGGAATTAGACATCATATCCTTTTTATCCTCTATGGAAGCCTTAATAAAATCTAATCCAAAATCAATACCTGAAAGCACATTTGATTTTCCAAAATTATTTAAAGCAACAAGTGCTGTAATATTATCAAACAATATTCTTACATTTGATATATTTTTAAATCCATCAATTAAAACAGCTTGTATTTTCATTTCAACACAACCTTCCTTTGTTATCTCATTCATACAATACCACCTTTTTAATTTTAATGCAATATATTTTTTCGTTTTATTTTCATTATTGTATTATATTCTTATTTTTTCGTTTTATACGCAATTTTTTATTACTTTTCCATTCTTTCTCTTTTTAGTAATAAAAAAAGAAGGTATATCTCAACCTTCTTAAAAATCATACCGAGCTATTTCTCTAAAAAACGTGTAGTAGAGCACCTTTTCAACTAAGAAATGGCTTATTTATAGGCTTTGTTGGAATTTCTAGTGATACTGCCGTGGCACACCAATAGTAATTTAACTAAATCACCCCAAAATGCCTCAACGCATCCTTAATATACTCCACCTTCTCCTGCGGACACTGCTTCACTTCTGGATTCTCCTTCTTGGACTTATTATAATTCTCGCCCATATCCAGACCACACATCCACTTCACCTGTGCAATATAAGAAGTATGCACATTCACACCATACTTGTCCTTCACATAATCCTTAATCTTCTGATAGGTAGCCTTTTCTTCTGGTGTGTAATTGCTCTCTTCATCAGGCTCCATTGTCACCTCAATTTTCGGTGTATCTTTTTTGAGGGATAATTTGACTACCGTCTCAACATGTACCGTATGGCCGAACTGGTCTACCGGCTGCACCTCCACGAGGTCATATCCATGGCTGCAAAGATAATTCAAATCCCGGGCCAGGGTTGCGGAATCACAGCTTACATAGACGATACGCTGTGGTGCCATCTCACACATCATGGCAAGGAGGGATTCCTCGCAGCCTTTGCGTGGTGGGTCCACTACGATAACTTCTGCACGGGCTTCTTCGCCATGGGCGGTACAATATGCCGGATAGACTTCCTCTGCTTTCCCAACGAAAAATTCTGCATTGGAAATGTGATTTCGAAGGGCATTCTCTTTGGCATCTGCGATTGCCTGCGGTACAATTTCCACACCGTAAACCCTCTTCGCTTTCTGTGCCAGAAATAAGGAAATGGTTCCGATACCGCAATATAAATCCCAGACCGTCTCTTCGCCGGTGAGATTGGCATATTCCAAAGCTTTGTTATAAAGCACCTCTGTCTGCGCCGGATTAACCTGATAGAAAGACTGCGGAGAAATCTGAAAAGAAATCGTTCCGATATAATCTGTAATGTAACCCTTTCCATAGAGGGTATAAGTTTCTTCTCCTAAAATCACGTTGCCCCGGGATTCATTGATATTTACAGTAATACTTGTCATTCCCGGCAAATCTTTTAATACTTCAATAAAACTTTCTGCATGCGGCAGCTTCTTTCCGTTGATGACAAAGCAGACCATCCACTCTCCGGTTTTCTCGCCGTAACGGATTAAGATGTGGCGGACGCAGCCTTTTCCGGTTTTCTCATCATAGGCACTGACGCCATAGGATTTCATGGTGTCTAAAATAAGGGACAGGATTCTTCCGTTGCCTTCCTTTCCCAAAAGGCAGTCCTGCACCGGAATAATGTTGTGGGTTCTGGACGCAAAAAAGCCTGCCACCAGGTTGCCTTCTTTATCATAACCCACCGGAAACTGTGCTTTGTTCCGGTAGCGGTAAGGCTCCTGCATGCCAAGTGTTGGTAAGACCTTTGGATTTTCAAATCCGCCGATATGCTTTAAGTTGTTGCGTACTTTATTTTCCTTAAACGTAAGCTGGCTCCCATAAGAAAGTGCCTGGATCTGACAGCCACCACACCGCTTATGCTCCGGGCATGGCGGGGTTGTCCGCATGGTGGATTCCTTAAGAATTTCCATCAGGCGGGCATAGCCATAAGTTTTTTTCATCTTCATGATTTTGGCACGAACCATGTCTCCCGGCAGAGCATCCTTGATAAAAAGTGTGATGCCTTCCGTTCTTCCGATACCTTCGCCGTTAGTTCCAATATCATCAATGGTCAGTGTAACAATGTCATCTTTTTTCATATTTCTTATATACTCGATCTGCGGATGTTCGATTCAAACAGACGGTTGAATCCCTGCCACTGAGTATCTCCTTCCGGTACGTTTGCCAAAAGCTCACGCATGGTCTCCATCTTTGCATCAATATTATCTGCATAGCTTAATGCTACAGCTTCCGGTAATGCCGGCTTCTTCGGAGAACCATACTCTAACTCTCCATGATGTGCCAGAATACAGTGTTCCATCTCATGTGCCAGTTTCACCGGGAAACCATCGATGGTCTTGATGCGCTCTGCAATTTCCATGGCTCCAATCATGATATGTCCTAAAAGCTGTCCCTCGTCGGTGTAATCATTTTCCGGGAAAGTAGAAAGCTCTTCTAACTTTCCGATATCGTGAAACATGGCGGCACAAACCAGTAAATCTTTATTGAGAATCTTATAGTTGTCAGCAAAATAAGCAGAAAGCTTCGTTACGCTTAAAGTATGCTCTAAAAGTCCGCCCACAAAACCGTGATGTACGCTTTTTGCTGCAGAATGGAATTTAAAACGTTTTGCAAAATCTGCATCCTCGATAAAGAAACTGCCTGCCAGTTTCTTAAGATATGGATTCTCCATCTGCTTAATATATCCAAGTAACTGCTCATACATTTCATCTACATTATATTCGCTGACCGGAAGATATTCCTTTGGTTCATACTCTCCCTCGGCTGCTTTCCGGACCCTCTTTACATTTAACTGTAATGCGCCCTGAAAACTTGTGATATCTCCCACTACATTGATGTAATCAAAGCGGTCAAAATCATCAATTCCCACAGAGCCCGGCTCCCAGATTTTTGCATCCAGTGTGCCTGTTTTATCCTGTAAAATCAATGCTTCATAAGGCTTACCTGCCTTCGTCAGCGCTGACTGCTTATTTTTACAAAGATAGATTTCATTTACTCTTTCGCCTTCGCGTAATGTTTCAATATAATGCATAATTTTCCTCTTTCTATTTTAGTACACCAACGGTTGCAGAACATTCGATTTCTACATAGCCTGCTGCCCCCTGGCGTTTTATGGTAATCTTTACAACATCTCCCGGAGTCTGCCCGGATAACACATTCTTATATGCCTGCGCTGTCTCTACATTTTCTCCGGCAATCTTTACGATGACATCACCGCTTTGCAAGCCTGCCGCCATCGCCGGGGAATCAATTCCCACTGATTTAATATATACGCCCTTTGGTATGTCATATTCCTTTTCAATGTCAGATGTTACAGAAGTCAGTTTCAGTCCAAGATACGGAATATCCTGTCCATTGGAAAGCTTCTCGATAATGTCTTTCAACTGGGAAACGGAAATTGCGGTCAGCGTATTCTCATCGCCGCTGCTGTAATCCTGCATAACAATTCCAACCACTTCACCAGAGAGATTGACCAGTACACCACTTCCCTGACTACTGCCCACAATATCTGTTGTCAGTACATTGTAGTTTGCATCAAAGGTGGAAATGCTGTTAGAAGTGGATGTAATATTTCCTGTCAATATGGAGAAATTCGTTCCCAGCGGACTGCCCAGTGCCAGCACAACGCTGCCCTGTGTGGTCTGAAGTGAATTTCCAAGCACTGCCACTTTAATTCTGCCCAGAGTGCTTTCTTCGATGTCGGAACGTTTTACATTTAAAATCGCAATTCCGGTATTTCCGTCATAGTTTTTAAGCTCCGCTTCCACGGTGCTGTTATCAAGGAATGTCACATGAATGGATTTTGCTCCGCTTATGACCTTGCGCTCTGTCATAATCAGAAGCTCCTGACCGGTATCCGCAATAATGACTCCACTTGCCTGTCCCTGTCTCTCATAAGGCGTGTTAAACCAGTCCACATCACTGGTCACACCTGTCACCGTAACAATGGACTTATTTGCTTCGCTTCCAATCGCATAAAGCTTACTCTGTAATTTCTGATATTCCTCCGGTGTAAGCTCTTTTAAGCCTTCTTCTGCATCCGGCTCGTCTACACCTGTCTCCGTGGAATTTGTCTCTTCTTCCGTATCCGGCTGTACCTCTTCATCTTTCGGGATGCTCACCCTGGTATCCTCCGGCTTATTCAGCCACTCTTCCATCACCGGGCGCATCCATGTAAATACAAAACAGGATACAAGTCCAAAGACAACCGCAAGCACAACCGTAAATGCCGTTTTTAAAATAATACGTCTCTTATTTAACGGCTTGTTCTTGATTTTCTCTTTGATAAATGCAAATTCCTCTTTTTCATTTTCTGACATAGGGAATCCTCTTTTCTACTGTAAATACAACCATTTTTAATTATACTTTCTATCTGCCTATGTTGCAACATTTTTTAAAAAAGATGCCGGAATGTAAAAAACGTGCCAATTTCGTCATTTATCCGGAAACTTATTTTCAACCGCCCTTTTCACCACAATCGGTTTGGGGTATAATAGAAGCAGTGATTTTTAGTACATTTTATGGAGAATATTTATGAATCAAAAGGTTTTAAGAACATTAGAATATAATAAAATTGTAGAGCGGCTCGCGGAGTATGCTTTCGGTGCGGACACCAAGGAACGCTGTCTTTCCCTGCTTCCTTCCACCAGCCTCTCAGAGATTACCCATGCACAGCAGCAGACTAAGGATGCCATGAACCGCAGCCTGAAAAAGGGACGGCTTGACTGCTCCGGTATCAAACCGCTTTCTTCCGCCATCCGGCGTGTGGAAATCGGTGGAACCATGAATATCGAAGAGCTTCTCGGCCTCTGTAAATTATTAGAGACTGCCCGCCGGGTCAAAGCCTATGGCAGAAAGGAACGGGAAGATATTCCATCTGATTCCCTGAGCGAACTTTTTGATGGTTTAGAACCTCTTAGTCCTCTTTGTGATGAGATCCGCCGCTGCATCATTTCTGTGGATGAAATCAGTGATGATGCCAGCAGTAATTTAAAATCCATCCGCCGTTCTATCCGCTCAACCGGCGACCGCATCCATGCGCAGTTAAACCAGATGTTAAATAACCAGAATGTCAGAAACTGCCTGCAGGATTTTGTCATTACCATGCGTAACGGCCGCTACTGTCTTCCGGTAAAAGCCGAAGCCAAATCCCAGATTACCGGTATGGTGCATGACCAGTCCTCCAGCGGTTCTACTCTTTTCATTGAGCCAATGGCTGTGGTAAATCTGAACAACGAATTAAAAGAATTATCCATCAAAGAGCAGGACGAAATTGCCGTTATTCTTGCCACTTTATCGGCAAAAGCAGGGGAATATATTCCTGCCATTGAAACCGATTATCAGATTTTAACAGAGCTTGATTTTATATTTGCAAAAGCAGCTTATGCCTTGGAATACAATGGAATTACACCGCATTTTAATACAGAACGGAAAATTCGTATTTTAAAGGGCAGACACCCTCTGCTGGACGCAAAAAAAGTAGTTCCTATCGACATTTCCTTAGGCAGCGATTTTGACCAGCTTGTCATTACCGGCCCGAATACCGGTGGTAAAACCGTTTCCTTAAAAACTGTGGGACTTCTCACTCTGATGGGACAGGCGGGACTTCCGATTCCTTCCGGAGACCGCAGTGAGCTTGCTGTTTTTGACGATATTTTTGCAGATATTGGAGATGAACAAAGCATTGAGCAGAACTTAAGCACATTTTCTTCCCATATGACCAACATTATCCACATTTTAAAAGAAGCCAATGAACATTCCCTGGTTCTCTTTGATGAGTTATGTGCCGGAACTGACCCTACGGAGGGCGCTGCCCTGGCGGTTTCCATCTTATCTTATTTTCACAGTCGAGGCATCCGCACCATGGCGACCACCCACTACAGTGAGATTAAGATTTATGCCTTAACTACCGGTGGAATTGAAAATGCCTGCTGCGAATTTGATGTAGAAACCTTAAGTCCGACTTACCGTCTTCTCATCGGTATTCCGGGAAAAAGTAATGCCTTTGCAATTTCCAAAAAACTCGGTCTTTCCGATACTTTAATTGAGGATGCCAGAACCCGTATCAGCAGTAATGAACAGAATTTTGAAGATTTACTTTCTGACCTGGAAGCAAGCCGCATCACCATAGAGAAAGAACAGGCCGAAATCAACCGTTACAAATCAGAAATTGCTGCATTAAAACAGCAGTTAAAGAACAAGCAGGAAAAATTAGATGAAAGCCGGGATGCCATTCTTCGTAAAGCAAAAGAAGAAGCAAACCAGATTCTGCAGGAAGCCAAAGATACTGCAGATGAGGCAATCCGTAATTTCAATAAATATGGCACTACCAGACCTTCCATTCAGGAAATGGAAAAACAGCGTACCAATATCCGGGAGAAAATGGCTGCCAATGAGAAAAAGAGCTCAAAGAAAAAAGATACTGCCATCTACAATCCAAAGGTTCCAAAGAAGCTTCGTATCGGTGACAGCGTAAAAGTATTAAGTATGAATTTAACCGGAACGGTACACTCCCTGCCGAATGCAAAGGGTGACCTCTTTGTGCAGATGGGAATTCTCCGCTCCCAGGTAAACATCAAGGATTTAGTACTAATTGAAGATGCTGCTCCGGGCAGCAAGAAATATGCCAAGACCGGTGCCGGAAAGCTTAAGATGAGTAAATCCGCTTCTGTTTCCACAGAAATCAATCTGATTGGAAAAACAGTGGATGAAGCTATTGCTCTTTTGGATAAATACTTGGATGATGCTTATCTTGCACATCTTCCTTCCGTGCGCATCGTACACGGAAAAGGAACCGGTGCCCTGCGCAGTGCCGTACAGAGTCATTTGAAACGACAGTCTTATATCAAGTCCTTCCACTTAGGAGAATTTGGTGAAGGAGATGCCGGTGTTACCATTGCAGAATTTAAATAAATCAAGTATATGAACTACGTAAAACAGAAAGGAAGTTTCCTATGGCTGCAAAACAGAAAATTTTAATTGTAGATGATGATGTTAATATCGCAGAACTGATTTCCCTATATCTCACGAAGGAATGCTTTGATACAAAGATGGTTCATGATGGGGAATCTGCTTTGAAAGAATTTGAAACCTATGCACCAAATCTGATTCTTCTTGATTTGATGCTTCCGGGCATTGATGGTTATCAGGTATGCCGTGAAATCCGGGCAAAAGCAAATGTTCCGATTATCATGTTATCTGCCAAAGGTGAAATCTTTGACAAGGTTCTCGGACTGGAGCTGGGGGCAGATGACTATATCATGAAGCCTTTTGATTCCAAAGAACTGGTTGCCAGAGTCAAGGCGGTGCTCCGCCGCTACCAGCCGGTGAAGCAGGAGCCTGTACAGCCGGATTTAAAATGTGTTACTTATCCGGATCTGGTGGTCAATCTTTCCAACTATTCCGTAGAATATTACGGCAAAACAATTGATATGCCGCCAAAGGAGTTAGAGCTTCTTTATTTTCTTGCATCCTCACCGAATCAGGTATTTACCAGAGAACAGCTTTTAGACCATATCTGGGGCTATGAATACGCAGGCGATACCAGAACCGTTGACGTTCATGTAAAAAGACTTCGTGAGAAAATTAACGATCATACCGCCTGGAGCATTTCTACGGTCTGGGGCATCGGATACAAATTCGAGGTTAAAGAATGAAGAAACGACTTTATCTGAAGCTGCTGATTGGATATGTGATTTTTGGCATTCTCGGCTTTATTCTCGTATCCACCTTCAGCTCCCACTATACTTATGAATATATTGAAGATACCGAAGTTGACCGGCTTTACAAAGAAGCCAATATGATTGCATCTACCTATGCTTCAAACTATTTCAATGAAGATATTACGGTTGATGACTTGCATGACAGTCTTGCCACCCTTAGCACTTATCTTTCTTCAGAAATATGGGTCATGAATACAGATGGTGATATTCTGATTAACTCCAATGCATCTGTGGACATGGACCACCTGACACACATTGACGGATTTAATGTGGCAGATTTTGGCAGCAAATATTACACCACCGGTTCTTTTTATAATTATTATGGCGATACGCATCTTACGGTATTTTCGCCGATTACGATTAATTACAAGGTGCGGGGATATGTGCTGATTCACCAGCCGCTTTCCGTAATCACGCACCATCATGCACATTTACTGAATATTATGTACCTGACTCTGCTTCTGATTTTTATCTGTGCAACCCTGTTACTGATTATCATTGGCTTCGAGGTCTACATCCCAATCCGCAAAATGATTAAGGGTGCTGATGCTTTTGCCGAGGGCAATTTCAGTTATAAAATTCCGGTACATAAAAATGATGAAATCGGCTATCTTGCCGCTTCTCTAAATTATATGGCAAATGAGCTGAATACCCTGGAGGATGACCAGCGTAAATTTATTTCCAATGTCTCCCATGATTTTCGTTCTCCGCTTACTTCCATCAAAGGTTATGTGGAAGCCATGTTAGACGGAACGATTCCACCGGAGATGCAGGAAAAATATTTAAATATCATTGTTTTCGAGACAGACCGTTTGTCCAAGCTCACCCAGAGCCTCTTAGAGTTAAATAAATACGGCAGCCACGGCACAATGTTAGACGTCAGCGAATTTGACATTAACCAGTTAATTAAAATGACCTGTCTTACCTTTGAGGGAACCTGCAAAGCCAAACGGATTTCCTTCCACCTGATTCTTGCCGGTAAAACACTTTATGTAAAAGCGGATATGAGCAAGATTCAGCAGGTGGTTTATAATCTGATTGACAATGCCATCAAGTTCAGCCACCATGATTCTGAAATCACCATTGAGACCACCAAGAAAAGCGAAAAAGTATTTGTTTCTGTCAAGGATACCGGCATCGGAATTCCAAAAGACAGCCAGAACAAAATTTTTGAGCGTTTCTACAAAACCGACCTGTCCCGTGGAAAGGACAAGAAGGGTTCCGGTCTTGGACTCTCTATCGTAAAAGAAATTATTCAGGCACATGATGAAAATATCAACGTCATCAGTACCGAAGGAGTCGGCACAGAATTTATCTTCACCCTGCCGGCAGCCCAGCGGGAAGAGTTATAAGGCAGTTTTATAAACCATCTATATAGGCTTTCCTGCTGCTTATTTGAATTATTTTACAAAGCTTTTAATCTTTGCATAAATGTTATCTGCATCCAGCCCATATTTTTTAAGCAGTTCCACTGCCGGTCCGGACTCGCCGAACGTATCGTTGATTCCGATTTTTAAAACCTGAGTCGGAGCCTTCACCGCAAGTGCATCACATACCGCGCTTCCAAGTCCGCCAATCACGGAATGCTCCTCTACCGTGACAATTTTGCCGGTCTCTTTTGCTGCTTTAACAATCAGGCCCTCATCGAGTGGCTTGATTGTATGAATGTTAATCACCTTTGCCTCGATACCGTCTTCTTTCAGTTTTTTGGCAGCCTCAAGGCTATTGCTCACCATTGCACCGGTTGCAACAATTGTCAGATCCTTTCCCTCGCGAAGAATTTCGCCTTTTCCAATCTCAAATGTATAATCTGACTCATTGTGGATGACTGGAAGTGCCAGTCTGCCAAATCGTAAGTAGACCGGTCCTTCATACTTATAGGCCGCCTTCACGGCTACACGTGCTTCCACATCGTCCGCCGGGCTAATCACAACCATACCTGGAATCGTCCGCATCAAAGCAATATCCTCGTTGCACTGATGTGTTGCTCCGTCCTCGCCGACGGTAATTCCTGCATGCGTCGCACCAATCTTCACATTCAGATGCGGATATCCGATAGAATTGCGTATCTGCTCAAATGCTCTTCCTGCTACAAACATCGCAAAAGAACTGATAAATGGAACCTTTCCACATGTAGAAAGTCCTGCTGCAACACCAGTCATATTTGCTTCTGCGATCCCACAGTCAATAAAACGTTCCGGATATGCTTTCTTAAATACAACAGTCTTGGTGGCAGCTGCCAGGTCTGCATCTAAAACAACAAGATTTTCATGCTCCCTACCCAATTCGACCAATGCATTGCCGTAACTGTCACGTGTCGCAATCTTCTTTACTTCTGACATAATGCTTCACCTGCTTTCTCTAATTCTTCCATTGCTGTCTCATATTCCTCTTTGTTCGGTGCCTTGCCATGCCAGCCTACCTGGTTCTCCATGAAGGAAACACCTTTTCCTTTGATCGTCCTGGCAATAATCGCAGTAGGCTGTCCCTTGTGCTCACGGGCTTTCTTGAAAGCTGCTGCAATCTCGTCAAAGTCGTTTCCGTTGATGCTGATCACATGGAATTTGAATGCTTTAAATTTCTCGTCGATTGGATATGGGGAATTGACCTCTTCTACCGTTCCGTCAATCTGTAAGTTATTGTTGTCCACAATTACAACCAGATTGTCAAGCTTGTGGTTGGCAGCCAGCATGGAAGCCTCCCAAGCCTGACCTTCCTGAATCTCTCCGTCACCGAGCAATGTGTACACACGGTAATCCGCATGATCCATCTTACCCGCCAGAGCCATACCTACGGCTGCGGAAATGCCCTGTCCAAGTGAACCGGATGACATATCCACGCCCGGTATATGCTTCATATCCGGATGTCCCTGCAGGAAACAGCCTACATGACGAAGGCCTTTTAATTCTTCTTTATCAATATAGCCACGCTCCGCAAGGGCAGAATATAATCCCGGCGCTGCGTGTCCCTTGGATAATACAAAACGATCTCGATCCGCTTTCCCAGGATCCTTCGGTTCAACATTCATCTCCTCAAAATAGAGATAAGTCAATATATCCGCTGCGGATAATGATCCACCTGGATGACCGGAATGTGCATGATACACAGCGGTCACAATATTTTTACGCACCTCATTTGCTGTCTTTTTTAATTCGAGTTCTGTCATGCTGACTCCTTTCTACCTTCTACTTTTCACCCGTTGCCAGACAATCTGCAATCAGTCCGGCAAAACGCTTTGCATCCCATGCAACCCTTCCTACATATAAGCCATCAATATCCGGCTGTACAAAAAGCCTAGTAGCATTCTCAAGATTCACACTTCCGCCATACAGTGCCGGAACAACATCTGCGGCTTCGCCGTACAGTTCTCTTAATGTCTCTCGGATCACATGATGCTTTTCCTGTGCATACTCCACTGGTGCTGGTATACCATTGACACCAATCGCCCATACCGGCTCATATGCAATCCATACTTTATCCAGATCCTCTGCCGCAATTCCATGCAGACCAACCTTGATCTGTGTACGCAGTACCTCATCTGCGATACCGTACCCTTTCTCTTCTTTCGTCTCGCCAATGCATAGAAGACCGGTAAAGCCGTGCTTCATCGCGGCGAGCATCTTCTTGTTTTCCTCAATGTTGCTCTCTCCAAAGACATGTCGGCGCTCGGAATGACCTACCATTACAAGGTGAAGGTCAAGTTCCTCTAACATAACCGGAGAAATCTCACCGGTAAACTGACCTTCATCCTCCCAGCACATATTCTGTGCACCAAGATGGATTTCGGACTGATCCGTACTTTTTGACGCTGTTTCCAAAGACGTGTAAGACGGCAGAATGAACAATTCCATATCCGGATTCTGCATGCAAAGCTCTCTCGTTCTGTCTGCCAGCTCCTTCAGATAGCTTTCCGTCTGTGCGACATTCTTATACATTTTTAAATTACTGCCAAAATATTTCTTTCGTTTCATATGCTTTACCTGCTTATCTATTCTGATCGTACTCCACAAACGCATCAACTTTCGGCTGTGAAGCACATCCCTTTACAAATTCGTTCTCGAAAAACGCCTCAACTAACAGTTCTCTTACTTTGCTTCCAGTTGTAAAAGCTCCCATGCAGATGATGTTTGCATCATTACTCAAACGCGCTCTTTGTGCGGAATAAACATCCGAAACCAGTGCCGCGTATGCACCTTTTACTTTATTTGCGGATATGGACATTCCGATTCCGGTTCCGCAGATTAAAATTCCTCTGTCGTACCCACCGGAAGCGACTGCTTCGCTGACCTTAATGGCCACGTTTGCATAGATTGAATCTTCACTTCCGAAATCCTCTACAGTTCCGTATCCCTTCTTCTCAATAAATGCTATAACCTCTTCTTTTTCCTTCTGTGCGTTTGGGTCGCATCCGATTGCTATCTTCATATTACTTATTCTCCTTTCACAAATTCTCTCATGCTCTGGAAGATCAACCATGTTGAGGTTGCACCTGCATCCTGGAATCCCAATGCTCTCTCGCCGAGTGATTTTGCTCTGCCAAATCTGGCGATGCAATCCTTCGTATTTTCCACTCCGCGCAATGCGCCTGCCTCTGCCTCTTCGAGCATTTTCTCCAAACCTTCGGTGTAATGCTGCTGCATTGCTTCTACCGCTGGTGCCAGCGCATCAACCATTGTTTTGTCTCCGACGCTTGCCTTGCCACGCTCCTGGATGGCTTTCAGACTCTTCTCTTCCATTGCCTTTAAGTCCTCAGCAGTAAGGTAGTCTTTGCTCTCCGTACCAAGAGCACCTTCCAAATAAAGGCTTCCGAAGATAACACCGGAAGCACCGCCCATGCTAAGAAGCATTGCTTTACCGGCTTCCTCAAAGATACTGTATACATTTTTCTCGCCTTCCATATCAAGAAGCACTTCCTTCACATTTTTCATGCCAGTCGCCATACCGATTCCATGATCGCCATCTCCAATTGCACTGTCCACCTCGGTCAGATACGGCTCATTCGCCAGAATCTTATCCGCGATATACAAAAGCATCTGTCTGCAGTCCTCTGCATTTAACTTCTCGTAATGCTTTCCTCTCACATAAGTGCTTTCTATCCGCTGCTTCTTTTCTTTCTTCTCTTTCTTTGGTGCTGTATCTTCAATCTCATCCGCCACTTCTCCAACAGGCTCAACCGCTCCCTTTGCGTAGAATGGACAATAGCATGGCATATCGTAATATTTCCTGAGTTCATCGTCCAGTTTCATCAATGTGATAGAAAATCCACCCATTTCCTGACTGGTACAGTAGTTATTTAAATCCGTGTCATAAATCCCGATTCCATCTTCTTTTAACAGTTCGTTTAACTTACGGAACACGATTGATAGTTCTAAAATTGTTGTGGAACCTAAGCCGTTGACCAAAACACATACTTTGTCACCACGTTTCAAGTCTGAATCTTCCATAATCTGACGGTACATTTTCTCTACCAGAACATCTGCCGGTTCCCATTTGGTTCTCTCTACACCTTTTTCACCGTGAAGTCCCATTCCGTATTCAATCTCGTCCTCACCTAATTCAAAGATGGGCTTGTCCGCTCCCGGAAGCTGAGCCGGTGCTGTGGCTACTCCGATTGTACGGGTATTGTCTCTTGCCTTCTCCGTAATTCTTGTTACTTCTTCAAGTTCTAATCCTGCATCACATGCGGCTCCGGCAATCTTAATCACAAAGACATCACCTGCGATGCCTCTTCGGTCTCCCCTTCGCTCCTTTGGTGCACTCGCCACATCGTCCTGTACACGCACATGTGCGGTCTTGATTCCTTTAGCATTCAGGAACTCTTCACCCATATCAAAATTCAGATTATCGCCTGCATAACAGCCATATACAAACAAAATTCCTTTGCCTTCATCAATGCTTTTTCCAGTTTCGTAAATATTCTTCGGATCCGGTGAAGCAAAAATGTTTCCACAGCATGCAGCATCGGCAAGTCCTGCTCCTACAAAACCGGAAAACATCGGTTCATGTCCACTTCCACCGCCGATAATCAACGACACTTTGTTTTTTCTTCTGCATCGGCTGATCACACTGTTTACTTCAGGATGTTTGTAATACATATGATGATACGCCGCAATAAAGCCTTCCATCATCTCCTCTACAATGTTATCAGGATCGTTTATAATCTTTCTCATTTCTACCTCCATACCAGATTTTAATAGCTGGGGGAGTATCCCGGATACTCCCCCAGTTTTTTAGAACCACCAGTTTGTACAGTGCAATGTCATTGTGTTTGCGCAACCAATCACTGTAAACAGGATTGTATTCATGAGTGCTCCAATATAAACCTTTCCAGTCTTCTTATAGAATCTTCTGGAAATGATGGTGCACACAGTCAGGTTAATGAATAATGGCCATGTAAGCATTACGCGTGCACTATCGAGTCTTACAACTCCTTTTGAGATCAGTCCTGAGTACTGGTAGACCCAGATGCATACAAGACCAATAATGTTTGCAAGGCACATCAGTAATGTATTTAACCACTCTTTTCTTCCTGCCACCATATTGCAAAGGTTCTGACACAGTGCATTTGCAAAGTAGAATACTGCAACTAATGGGATAAATCTTAATGCAATCAGGAGCGATCCACTTGAAGGCCACTTGATCACATAGCTGATAAAACGGAAATCTACTCCGAAGAAGTACTTCGCAAAGCCTGCAACACCATATCCAAATCCAATTGATGCAAGTACGATTAAAATAGTCTTACCTACATTGGACCTGCTCATCTTTAAGTTCCAGTCAGCAGGTTTTACACCATTCTTCTTACTAACCAGGAAATAACCGATTGCGAAGAATGCTAATCCAAGGAGTCCTGCCGCACCTGTCCACATACCCTGTTCTAATGTTAATCCCTGTGGCCAGATCTTCGTTCCGAAGAGTGATCGTGTCGCGAAATCTGCTCCCTTGTGGGCACCAATCCACTGCTCTAATGGAATCATGAATGTTGCCGGAAGTAATCCGCCTAATGCTAAGAATACCCAGTAAATTACATTTCCTTTGACACCCTTTGGTGCTGTCGGAACGTAGATGTCGCTTTCCTTCTTGGCAAGTAATGTACCAAAGAAACCGGTTGTTAATAAAATACTTGCAAATGCATATACCGAGAGGAAGAATCCGATTACACCAATGGTATTAAAGAACCACTTGTACTGAATTGTAAGGCTTCCTGCATCAATGTAATTCGGTGCTTCAAAAGCATTCTGGAAGAAGTCAACCAGATTTGATGTTGTTGCCAATGAGTAATGGTTTAAAATATGTGTCTCATAAGGCTGATATAAAGCACGGATATATTTCTCCTCAGAACCCTGTACGGTTCCTTCGTAGATCTTACCAACTTCAACATCATCGCCTTCCTGCAAATCATAATTATCAAGCTCGTTAATGAGAACTCTTGCATTGGCTGACTTATAGAAGTTTTGCGGTCCACCGGCTTCTGTCTGATAGTTGTTCTCATCTAACTGTCCGGCATCAATACCATAATCGACATCGTAGTATAACGGAATCTCGTCGCCGCTGTCCGGTGTGTCATCCGGATCATAATTTAAATGATCCTGCCATACACCATCAATGTTTAGCTGCTGATTTCCCATAAGGAATACTGCTGCTATCTGATTTACACCACCGTTTGCTTCCTGAATCTTGTTGTAAGCAAGGCAGGCATTCGCCATCTTACCGCCAAGAGAATGTCCTGTGATACCGATCTGATCCTTATCTACAAATGAAAGGCTGTTGTAAGCGTAATTTACAACATCACACATTCCTGATCCAGGAGATGTAGAAATATCCTCAAATGCAGAACCCGGGTTCGCGGTTACTGTAAAGAAAGCATCCATTGGGTTGTCTTTGTAGTTATCGGAATCTCCATGTCCGTCACAGTCCATGGACAATACAACAAATCCTCTCTTTGCAAGTTCCAGACAGGTGTAATCCTGTGTCTCTTTTGCATCGAAACTACCATGTAATGTTACAACACACGGTGCAGGCGTCTCAGCCGTTGCATTTTCCGGTTTGTACATTACGAGTGCTATCTTGTGTCCGTTTGCATCCTCAATACTAAAGTTCTGTACTTTGATGTGTCCAAAGTTCGTATTGACGAGACTTGCGCCGATCATACTGATCAAACAGATGATAAGTGCTACGACAAGCAGTCTCACATACTTTTTTCTGCTTAAATTTACCATATCGTTCTCCTTTACTTTTGTATATTGTAGTGCACTTCATACGTTGTAATTATTTTTTACCACGAATTTTTATGTACATCAAATCCAAATTTGTTAGTTTTTGAACAATTTCTAACATTTTTATATTTTTTGTTACTTCGCACATTTTCTCAATATTTCTTTATTTTCCAATATTTTCTTAATATTTTCATTTTATCAGTATAACTATTTTCCACAATCCAAATATTGTTTTTTTGTATATTTTTCATGAATCAAACATTTTTGAACATTTTCTAACATTTTCAAGTTGTATTATGTTATACTTTATACAAATAACTTGTGATTTTTTTAATGAGAGGTGAACATATTGAAGAAAAAGGAGCAACGAATCAATGAAATCTATTCCTTTTTGCAGGAATCACCTTCCCTATCGGTCAAAGATCTCTCGGAAATGTTAAATGTATCCGAGATGACGATACGGCGGGATCTGAAATATTTAAAAGAGAATAACCTGTTTGTGCGCAGTCACGGAATCCAGTTGCCGGTCAACGACAAGTCTATGATTACAAATATTGAAAGCGAATACACGCTTCACTCGGAACAGACGAAGTTTGCGAAGGAAAAGCAGATGATAGGACAGTTTGCCGCGTCACTGATTCAACCGAACGACACCATCATCCTCGATTCCGGTACAACGATTGCAGCTATGGCATATTTTATTCCGGAACATATTAATCTGAATATTACATGTTATAACTACTATACATTAACGCAGCTTTTCCCAAAGGAAGGCATCCAGCTCACGTTAGCAGGCGGTCTGCTGCACAAGGCAGATCAGATGTTTGAATCTTCCTATGCCAATGAACTGATCAGAAGCCGCCGCGCCAGCAAGTTCTTCCTTGCTGCATCCGGTATTCACGAAGCACTCGGCATCACCTGTGCGCACAACTATGAAGTTCTGACGAAAAAGGCGGCAATGAGCTCTTCTCTTTCCACAATTCTCGTAGCAGACTCCAGCAAGTTTGGACTGGTACGTTCTGCTTTTGTTGCACCGCTCAATTCCGTCGATGCAATTGTCACAGACAGCGGCATTGCGGATGAATGGAAAAACATTATTCAGGATATGGGTATCAAACTTTATATCGTATAGGAGGAGGATTTTTACCATGACACAGCATATAAATTTACCTAATTGCATCGTTGCGCAATCCGGCGGTCCGACCGTTGCAATCAATGCCAGTCTTGTGGGCGTCATCTGCGCATCTATTGGACATTATGGAACAGTCTACGGTTCGATCAATGGTATTCTCGGTATTCTGAACCAGCATTACTTAAATCTTACGGAGCTGGCGGCTTCCGGCAAAGATACATTACAGCGGCTTGCAACTACACCGGCCATGTATCTGGGCTCGTGCCGCTACAAATTAAAGGATTACCATGAAGATGCATCTGATTATGAGAAGATTTTTGCACAATTTAAGGATTTAAACATTAAGGCATTTTTCTATATCGGTGGAAATGATTCAATGGATACCGTGTTAAAACTTTCCTCTTATGCTGACTCAATCGGCAGCAATATTCAGATTATAGGCATCCCAAAGACCATCGACAACGATCTTATGATTACCGATCACACTCCGGGCTTTGGCTCTGCTGCAAAATACATCGCATCTACACTCCTTGAGATTGCGCATGACACGATTATTTATCCAGTTAAAAGCGTTACGATTATCGAGATTATGGGACGCGACGCCGGCTGGCTGACGGCTGCATCCGCACTCGCTCGCAATTCATATTGCAGCGCGCCGCACCTGATCTATCTTCCGGAGAGTGATTTTAACACCGAAAGTTTTGTTGAAGATGTGCGTGATCTTCTCACCGTGCAAAACAATGTGATTGTCGCCGTCTCAGAGGGAATTCATGACAGTAACGGCAACTACATCAGCGCTGGAGAAAACTCTTCCGACACATTCGGTCACAGCCAGTTGAGTGGCGCCGGAAAAGCTTTGGAACTTCTGATCAGGGCAAGCCTTCCTGTCAAGGTCCGCTCCGTTGAAATTAACATCCTGCAGCGCTGCGCAGTGCATCTCTCCTCTGCCACCGATTTAAAGGAAGCATTCTTATCCGGAGAGAAAGCCGTATCGTTGGCTCTGCAGGGTGTCACCGCTTCGATGGTCATTATGAAACGAACCTCTGATGCACCCTATACCATTACATACGACTACGCAGAGATCAAAAATATAGCAAACGAAGCGAAATCCGTTCCGCGCGAATGGATTAATGCCAGAGGCAACAATGTCACGTATGAGATGCTTACTTATCTCACCCCGCTGATACAGGGCGAAGTTCCGATTGCATATCACAACGGACTTCCAAACTATATGGATGTATCACATCTTTCGTCTCAAGCATAAATTTCCCAGTAAACGATTGGATGCGCTCACCCTTATTTTTGATTTAGATATAGAAAATGCTCCCTCCTAAGTAGTAAGTGATTTTATTATTTCACTTATCTACCCAGAAGGGAGCATATCTATCTACTGTTAATTTAAATTCATCTCTTATTTTCCGCTCGGAAGATATGGGCGCAGACATCCTGCCATCTGTGAGATTGGCATGGACTGTAAAAATACACGACCCGGTCCGGTTACTACGGTATTGAATACTCCCTCTCCACCAAACATGATATTCTTAAGGCCAGGTACGGTCTGTATGTCGATAGAACAGGAAGAATCCATTGCTGCAAGATATCCTGTGTCTACGATAATTGACTGGCCAGGCTGAAGCATATACTCTTTGATATAGCCGTCAAATTCAACAAATGCCATTCCCTGTCCAGAAAGTCGCTGCATAATAAATCCTTCTCCGCCAAAGAAACCGGCTCCTACTCTCTTCTGGAAAAATACGGACAATTCAACTCCTGAAGTAGATGCTAAAAATGCTGACTTCTGACATACAATATCTGAACCTGGCTGAATCTCAAATGCCCGGATACATCCCGGAAAACTGGATGCAAATGCAATGGTTCCCTGACCATTCATTGCAGTGTATGTATTTACAAACATGCTCTCTCCACTAACCATTCTTCCAAATATTTTTCCAATTCCGCCGCCCACCGTATTCATCTGCATATTCGGAGACATCCAGGACATTGCTCCCTTTTCGGTAATCATCATTTCGCCTGACTCTAATTCACAGACTACAACCGGCATTGGTTCGCCTTCAATATTAAATCTCATTTCTAAACCCTCCTGCTGATTTGCATACATTTTCATGAACCTTTTTCATTATAACAATATAGGAGTGGTCTGCCAATATATTCTTTCAATCTTTTATCCGTTTTCTGCATCCAAAATAAATAGCTCCTATGCCGCTGCACAGTGCCAGCAAAAACCAGACGCCAACCGGAGTCATGTCTCCTGTTTTCACGGTTGCGGTCTGTGATGTGTTTCCTGCGGTGGTATTTCCTGTTGTACTACTTCCTGCAGTACCGCTTCCTGCTGTGCCGTTGCCATTTCCTGCTGTTCCGCTTCCCGGCGTTGTTGTACCTGATGAAGTTCCGGCTTCAAATACCAGTGCATATGCCGAAAATTTATCAGTTGCAAAGGTTATGGTTCCACTTGCTGCATCATACGTTGCAGGAAGTTTTTCATAGGCACCATCATGCTCTCGAATCACATAATAAGTTCCCTGCTGGTTCTTCATCTCATCTTTTACCTGAAGGGTTACATTTAATTTCGCATTTAAATCGGTCAACTGGGTTTCCCATGCATCGTTGGAATTTCCTTTGTTTACGACCTGGAATAAATCCATGGAAAGATAGCTTTGAATCTCTCCATTTCCTGCCTGTGCCTGCATGCCACCCTGTATCTGATTCAGTTCTGTTCCACTGATATCTGCAATATTTAACTGAAGATTTCCGGAACCAATAATGTTTTCTGCATTTCCAAGGGTTGCACCGTCTACTTTTGTACTTGCCGTATTTACTTTATCCTCTGACTTTGTAAATAATGCACTCAGATGTAAATCTGTTGCAGGCATATCCAATACAAAGGTACTTACCTGTGAATCTACTGCTGTCAGCTTTCCACCATTTAAAGATGCGCTTAATAACTGATAACCATAATCCGGTGTAAACTTAATGGTTACTTTGGTGCCTGCTTTAAATTCGGCATAGCCAAAGTCTCCATCCAGTCTTGTGGATGCATCTGCTATATTTCCACCTGCCAGTTCTGCTGCATTTACCACAGTTCCATCCTCTAACTGTGCACTGATTATTTCCACGCTTCCATGTTCAATAACGCAGTCATTTCCAAATCCATGCTGTTCTGCTACTGTAAGGGATGGTGCCCATACGATATTATAATTACGGCTGCTGTTCGTAGTCAGTGCCACTTCAATCTGATAAGAATCTGCCGGAGCCACTTCAAATTCCAGATTGTCTGTCGTTCCACCTAATGGAATTGCTGTTCCATTTACCATAATGGATGCAAATGCATAACCAAAATCTGCTGCAATTGCCACTCTGTGTTGCTGCGTCTTATCTCCAGCAAAGCTGCCTGATATATTCGTTCCCATTCCGGAACCAATCCTCATGCCATCTATCTGTAAGTCTCCAATTGCTCCTCCCACTGCAGTTGCTGTAACTGCAATTGTTTCTCCGGATGCCGGACCCGTTGTGGAACCACCGCCTCCGGATGCTGCAGTACGAAATTCCAGTATCAGTTCCACCTGCTCTGAGGTGCTTACAGAAAATGCCTGTCCACCTTCTGATATAAGCATATTCTTGTCAAGGCTTGCATCCTGTGCACCATTTTTATTCACCTGACAGTGATTGATTATTGTATCCGTTCCACATACTACTTTAAAATGTACCGTATGATCAAGACTGTCATCCGGTCTGTTTATTTCTATTGGTGTATCATTATATGCAGTCTGGTTTACTTCTGTCCATTCAGCCGCCGTATCCCATTTATAATACACGGTTCCGGTCGCTGTGCTGTCCTGTCTTGCAATTCTGACCACTGCTTTCTGTCCATCAGCTTTTACAATCATGCCGGCACTTCCCATAAATAATGAAAATACCATAAAAAAGCTTAACAACCAGGAAATTTTCTTTCGCATCTTCATATTTTTTCTCCTTTACTTTCTTCTATAAACTGCCACTTCCACCGCACACGTTGCAGGCTCCGCAGCCTCCCAGTACCACCAGCATAAGCAGACAAAGCAATCCTCTAATGGATTTTTTTCTCACGTTTTTCCTCCTTCCTTTTCTGTCCTTTTACTATATGAATATACGCTTTTCCCACCTGTTTTGATAAGTTTACATTTGTCTCATGTTAGGGATTTTCCACAATTTATGGCTGTTTCCAGCTATAATAGAACTGAAGAAGCCCAATTCTCGACTTCGTCTCTGTCTTTTCATTTAAAGATGCCATATAACGGTACAATGCTGCTCTTGAAATATATAGCTGCTCTGCTATTACCTGCACACTTTCATCAGAAGAAAGCAATAACCTTAACACATCCTGCTCCCTGTTTGTAAGTGCATAATTCTTTACAAACGCCTGAAATTTATCCTCCCCAAATTTTTCACGTTCTTTTTCCAACATTTTCTCCATATTTTCTTCCTGTATATCCATACGAAACTGTACCATATACAAATATACCAGCATACTGATAACTGCAAATAAAATCAATGCTATGATGCTGATGTGCATACCATCCCCGGTCTCTATCAGCATCAGGGAAATAGTTCCTGTAATCCCGGCACAGATATTATTTGTTGCCCTTCCAAGTCCAGCCCATAACTCCGGTACTTTCATATAATAGGAAAGGTCCATAAAACTGGTGGTAAAATATACCACAAAGAAGCCTGCGGACAAATAGAACACAATAAGACCTGCCATAAATGGTCCGCCCCAGACTATTATCACTACACACATTGTTGAAAGCAGTGTCACACAGTACATCATAATCTGCATAAATCTATGCTCTTTTATATCAAAAAGCACTCCTGCCAACAGTCCGCTTACCGCAAGCAATAATCTCGGCCACTGACCAATATCTACACTTCCACCTGCATGTACTAAAGTTACTGCATTGTCCAGACTGGAAAAAATGCATGTCATCAGAACCACTATTGAAATCAAAAGCAGTGCCGCAAGCATCGGATGTCTGAGGCTTCGCCTGTTATTCTTCCGGATATCAGTATCTGAATCTGTCCCTGAAGCCTCTGCTCCTACTACCCCCCGGCTACATTCCAGACTCAGTCTGCGAACCAGCAATACCATCGCTGCCAGAAAAACGGAAAGTGCAACAGACTCTACAGTGCTGTTATGTATCAGATTATTGCTGATAAACTGAAGCAATAATCCAAAGGCATATCCAAATCCAACGGTTTGTGCAAGTCCCTTTTCTGTCGAAAGGCTTACCACAGCATAATAATGTACAGCACTTCCAATCATGCCATATAAAATATAAAGCAGGAATCCGGATAAAAGCATACTTCGATAGGACAAATGCTCCTGAATTACGAAAATGCAGATGATTCCTGCTATCGGCAATAAATATAAACCTATCTCCCGCATCTTCTGGTTAAAATAACGGTTAATGCATGGGAATAGCAGGAATCCTATTACGCTGATTCCCAGCACATAGTTCTGCGCCCTTACTACTCCTGCGGAATCTGTTGCATAGCGTATCATATTGTCAAACAGATACTCCGAGCCTAAAAATATATAATTGAAAATAGCCAGCACTGCTATGATTCGAATTCTTTCTGGTTTCATAAATTGTCTCATCGTCTGTTCCCTGCTCCATTCTTTTGTCTTAATTTCATTATATACAATTGTCTCTTTCCATCAAGTTGACAAATGTCTCATTTCCTGTAAACAAGAAAAAAAAAGCCAGGACACGAATGTCCTGACTCTTAATTAATTCATATAAAACGATGTTAATTATACTAACTCGATAAGAACTTCTAAAGCTCCGTCACCTTTACGCTGACCAATCTTTACGATTCTTGTGTAACCACCGTTACGGTCTGCATACTTAGGTGCGATTTCGTCGAATAATTTTGCAACTAAATCAACTTTCTTTGTATTTTTCTTCTTTCCTGCTGCTTCTGTAGGAACTTCAGTTACAGGATAAAGAACTTTTAACATCTCTCTTCTTGCATGAAGACGGGAAGGATTATCCTTCTTGATTGTTTTTTCCACTTCGTCATATACAGTAACTTTCTTACCATCTACAACTTCTTTTACTCTCTTGCCGTCTTTGTCTTTTCTTGCAACTTTAGCTTTTACAGTAACTTCTTCGAAGTTATCTTTCTCGCGAACTGCCATTGCAATAAGGCCTTCTGCAATTTTACGGATTTCTTTTGCTTTTGCTTCTGTGGTAACAATTTTACCATTGTTTAATAATGCTGTTACCTGATTTCTCAGTAATGCTTTTCTCTGGGAAGATGTTCTTCCTAATTTTCTATACTTTGCCATTTTTATTCCTCCATTTGTGGTACATCCGGCCATGCTCATCGGACTTACTTACCGAATGCTTGTTTTGTGCCACTCATGAACCAACATCACCACGCTCATCGGACTTACTGATGCTGCTGCACTGAGTTATCTTAAACCTCGTCGCCCTGATTGAGCTGAAGGCCTAATTCTTTTAATTTTGCTAATACTTCTTCCAAAGACTTACGTCCAAGGTTACGAACTTTCATCATATCTTCCGGTGTACGGTTTGTAAGTTCTTCAACAGTATTGATACCTGCTCTCTTCAAGCAGTTGTAAGAACGTACGGATAACTCCAGTTCGTCAATGTTCATCTCAAGAACTTTTTCCTTCGCATTGTCTTCTTTCTCAATCATGACTTCTGCTGTCTTAGCATTCTCGGAAAGGTCAATGAAAAGACTTAAGTGCTCGCTTAATACCTTTGCAGCTAAGCTGACTGCTTCATCTGGAGCAAGTGTTCCATTGGTATATACGTCAAGTGTCAGTTTATCGTAATCGGTAATCTGACCCACACGGGTATTCTGAATGGATAAGTTCACACGCTCTACCGGTGTATAGATAGAATCTACTGCGATTACACCAATTGGTAAATCTGCATCTTTGTTCTTATCTGCGCTGACATAACCTCTACCTTTGGTAATGGTTAATTCCATGTATAATTTGGAATCAGCACCGCCGTTTAAGTGTGCAATTACTAAATCCGGATTCATGATCTGAATATCCTGATCTACCTGAATATCTGCTGCTGTAACAACGCCTTCACCACTGAACTCAATGTAAGCTACCTTAGGCTCATCATCAGCGCTGTTATTACGGATTGCAAGCTCTTTGATGTTCATAATGATTTCAGTAACATCTTCCTTTACGCCAGGAATAGAACTGAACTCATGAAGTACACCATCGATTTTAACCTGACTTACTGCTGCACCTGGCAGGGATGACAACATGATTCTTCTTAAAGAATTACCAAGTGTTGTACCATATCCTCTTTCCAAAGGTTCGCATACGAATCTTCCATATCTTTTGTCTTCAGAAATTTCAGCAATTTCAATTGTTGGTTTTTGAAAATCGAACACTACAAAGCCCCTCCTTCTTTCGGGTAATTTGTTTCTTCTTTCAGCCCGCTAGTTTATGATTATTTAGAATACAACTCGACGATAAGCATCTCGTCTACTGGTACATCAATCATTTCTCTGGAAGGTAACTCTTTTACGGTTCCCTGCATTTTCTCTGCATCAACATCAAGCCATTCCGGAACTAATCTGCCGCCAGCTACTTCTACGACATCTTTCATTCTCTGGGAATTTTTACGGCTCTCTTTGATTTCGATTACATCGCCAGCTTTTACCAGGTAAGAAGGAATGTTAACTAACTTTCCGTTAACTGTAACGAATTTGTGGTCAACAATCTGTCTTGCTTCTCTTCTGGTTCTTGCAAATCCAAGACGGAAGATAACATTATCAAGACGGCTCTCTAAGATAGTCATCAGGTTTGTACCTGTCATACCTTTCATCTGGTCTGCTTTATCATAATAGTTACGGAATGGTTTCTCTAATACTCCGTAAATGAATTTTGCTTTCTGTTTTTCGCGAAGCTGAAGGCCATACTCAGATACCTTCTTGTTCGCTCTCTTTAATTCTCTGTTAGATTTTTTATCATATCCCAAATAACTTGGCTCTAAACCAAGAGATCTGCATCTTTTCAGAACAGGAACTTTATTTACTGCCATTTTAGATATCCCTCCTAATTATACTCTACGACGTTTTGGTGGACGACATCCATTATGAGGAACTGGAGTTACGTCACGAATAGAAAGAACTTCAAGTCCGGCTGCCTGAAGGGCACGGATTGCTGCTTCTCTTCCTGATCCTGGTCCTTTAACCATAACATCAACTGTTTTTAATCCATGTATAAGAGCTGCTTTTGTAGCAGTTTCTGCTGCCATCTGTGCAGCATATGGAGTAGATTTCTTTGAACCTCTAAATCCAAGACCACCGGCACTTGCCCATGATAATGCATTACCTTCAGCATCTGTTAATGTAACGATGGTGTTATTGAAGGATGCCTGAATATGTGCCTGTCCATGTTCAACGTTTTTTCTTACACGCTTTTTTGTCACTTTTTTTGTAACTTTAGCCATATCTAAACTAACCTACTTTCTTAAATTTAAAATTATATAGTTGCCAAGAATTATTTCTTCTTGTTTGCAACAGTTCTCTTAGGACCTTTTCTTGTTCTTGCATTGGTCTTTGTTTTCTGACCACGAACCGGAAGTCCTTTTCTATGACGGATTCCACGATAGCATCCGATTTCCTGTAATCTCTTGATATCAAGAGCTGTCTGACGTCTTAAGTCACCTTCTACAACCTGAGTCTCATCGATTACTGCACTAATTCTTTTTACCTCGTCGTCAGTTAAGTCTCTGCAACGGGTATCAGGATTAACGTTTGCCTCAGCAAGGATACGGTCAGCACTAACTCTGCCGATTCCATAGATATAAGTCAAACCAATCTCAACACGTTTTTCTCTTGGTAAATCTACACCTGCAATACGAGCCATGTGTGTTTACACCTCCATATAGATTTCTTTGTTAATAGTAAGGAATTCCAAAGACCTATGCAGCTGCGGTTTCCCGCCCTGAAATGTGTGCATACACCTTTTTCTTCCTATAGTAATGATTGCTTAGCAATCCCAGCCACAATCTGCTGCATCCTCTCGGTATGTAAGGACTGCGCAACAGACCACGCGCGTTCGCGTTATATTATGAACAGCACATTCTCATGCGCTGCAGCCGCACATAATTTTTCAAACAAAGTGGAAATTAACCCTGTCTCTGTTTGTGCTTAGGGTTTTCACAGATGATTCTGATGCTTCCCTTTCTTTTGATAACTTTGCACTTCTCGCAAATAGGTTTAACTGATGATCTTACCTTCACAGCATAATCCTCCTTTCTACTTGCCTGCGCCCCGGAAAACCTGTTTCCATGGGTATTTCTCTTTTCTTTCTGCTAAACAGCATAATATGCCCTTGTTTTCACAAAAGCGTCCATTTAGCATTTTAGCATAGAGAATCCGAAAAATCAACTACTTTTCTCGAATTTTCTCCTTATTTATCTCTCCAGATAATTCTGCCCTTTGTCAGATCATATGGAGACATCTCAATCGTAACCTTATCACCTGGTAAGATACGAATGAAATTCATTCTTAATTTGCCGCTGATATGCGCCAGTACCTGATGGCCATTCTCAAGCTGCACCTGAAACATTGCGTTTGGAAGCTTTTCCAAAATTGTTCCTTCTACTTCAATTACATCTGCCTTTGACATTTTCTTTCCTCCTGCTAAATCAATCTTTTCTGGTTAATATATATTGCTCATAAGCCTTAATCAGCTTTGCTGCTTTTGCATTTTCTGTAAGCCCCGGTTTATTTACTGCTTCTAAGACTTCCTGCGGAAGCTTTTTTACAAGATGTACATGTTTGTAGCTTTTCTTTCTCGGCCGGTCACAGGTTCTTGTGGTTCCATTTACAAGATAGACAAATTTTTCATCCTGTGACTGCACTACATAGTACTGATTCCGGTCGTGACCTGCCTTTACTCTTGCCAGATACATTCTCTTTCCTCCTCTGTCAATGTAAGGATTTCCGGTCTTCCTTCTGTAATCAGAATGGTGTTTTCATAATGTGCAGATAAGGAACCATCGTAGGTTACTACTGTCCATTCATCATCCATCCATTCCACATCCGGGCTTCCGGCATTTATCATCGGCTCAACTGCCAATGTCATTCCTGCCTTCAGCTTCAGTCCTCTTCTCCACTGACGGAAATTCGGAATCTCCGGTTCCTCATGAAGATGGGTTCCAATGCCATGCCCTACCAGATCATATACAACTCCGTAGCCGTAGCTTTCTGCATAATCTCCGATCGCTCCTGAGATTTCATAAAGCCTTCTTCCGGCTCTTGCATACTGCATTCCCTGGAAAAAGCTTTCCCGGGTTCTTTCTATTAAAAGAGCAGCCTCTTTACTGATTTCACCAACTCCATGGGTTCTTGCCGCATCGGAATGATATCCCTTATAGATAAGACCGGTATCAAGGCTTACGATATCGCCTTCCTTAATAATATGGTCTTTTCTTGGAATTCCATGAACAACTTCGTCGTTGACCGATACACAGACGGATGCCGGATAGCCCTGATAATTCAGGAAATTCGGTTCGCAGCCAAGGCTGCGGATGGTCTCTTCTCCGATTTTATCAATCTCCCATGTGCTGATTCCAGGTTTGATTGCACGTTCCAGTTCCTGATGTACTTTAGCAAGATACTTTCCTGCCTGACGCATCAGCTCTATTTCTTCTGCTGATTTAATCGTAACCGACATTATTTACGCTCCTAAGATTGTAACGATGGCTTTGAATACTTCATCCATCGGCTGTGTTCCGTCTACAGATTTTAAAATGCCCTGATTCTTATAATAATCAATCAATGGCTGTGTCTGCTCATGATATACTTTTAATCTCTTCTGAACTGTCTCTGGCTTATCATCTTCACGCAATACGATTTCGCTGCCACAACGGTCACAGATTCCTTCTACCTTTGGTGGAATGGAAATAAGATGATAGGTTGCTCCACAATTTAAGCAGGCTCTTCTGCCGCTCATACGATTTACGATATTTTCGTCTGGAACATCTACATCAATTGCATAGTCCATCTTCTCGTTTATTTTACCAAGTGCTGCATCCAATGCTTCTGCCTGAGGAATGGTTCTTGGAAAACCGTCCAGTACGAAGCCGTTCTTGCAGTCATCCTGCTGTATTCTGTCCATTACCAGATCACAGGTTAATTCATCCGGAACTAAAGCTCCCTGATCCATATACTGTTTTGCTTTCTTGCCTAATTCTGTTCCGTTTTTGATATTTGCACGGAAAATATCTCCTGTTGAGATGTGTGGAATAGAATATTTATCTGCAATCTGTTTTGCCTGTGTACCTTTACCAGCACCCGGCGCTCCTAACATAATAATTTTCATATAAAGAAAACCTCCTGTTTACCTTCTTCTTTGCAAGCTAATCTGCTTTTTCTTCTATAAACAACTTTAGTGCACCACAGGAGACGCTGCATTTGCAGCACCCCCTTCTGGTACACATTAGTCATTCAAAAATCCTTTATAGTAACGAACTAACATCTGGGATTCGATCTGTTTAATTGTCTCGATAACAACACCTACGATAATGATGATAGATGTTCCACCGAAAGATACGTTTGCTTTAAATACTCCATTGAAGAAGATTGGAATAACTGCAACAATGGATAAGCCTGCCGCACCGATAAAGACAATGTAATTTAAAATCCGATTCAGATAATCGCTGGTTGGTTTTCCAGGTCTGATACCCGGGATAAATCCACCCTGTCTCTTCATGTTGTTCGCAATCTCCAGCGGATTGAATGTAATGGATGTATAGAAGTATGCAAATGCAATAATCAATACAAGATATACAGCCAAACCAATGCTGTAGATTGGCTCCTGTGGGTTACACCAGTTAGACTGGGATAATCCCTTTAAAATCTTACTGCCAATTCCTGTTCCATTGCCCTTTCCTAAGAGAGACGCAATAACAACCGGGAACTGCATTAAAGACTGTGCGAAGATAACCGGGATAACTCCACCGGTATTTACTTTCAGGGGAATATGCGTAGACTGACCGCCTACTTGTTTTCTTCCCTGAATTTTCTTCGAATATTGTACCGGAATCTTTCTCTGAGCTGCCTGAAGGACAACGACAAAGACAACGGTTACTAAAATGATTGCTGCGATAATTACTACTGCAAGAACTGCTTTTGCAGGAATCTTTCCTTTTACAAACTGCTCATACAGTGTTCCAAAATCGTTAGGAATTCGTGAAATAATGTTGATTACAAGTACGATAGAAATACCGTTTCCAACACCCTTTTCCGTAATTCTCTCACCAATCCACATAAGTACTGCAGAACCTGCTGTCAAGGTTACAATTACCTGAAGAACCGTAAGCCATCCTTTATCGGTCAGATAACCGCTTCTGGAGAATCCGATTGCCATTGCAATTGCTTCGATTAAAGCCAGAGCAACAGTCACATAACGTGTAATCTCTGCAATTTTCTTTCTTCCTTCTTCGCCGTCACGCTGCATCTCTTCCAGTTTTGGAATTGCAATCGTCAACAGCTGCATAATGATGGAAGATGTGATATATGGTGTGATATTCAATGCAAAGACGGACATCTGTAAGAATGAACCGCCTGTTACTGCATCGAAAAAGTTAAACGCATCACTACTCTGATTAGCGAACCAGTCTGCAAACACATTCCGGTCAACACCCGGAATCGGTAACTGTGAACCGATTCGGATGATAATCAGCATAAAAAAGGTAAATAAAATTCTATTTCTAATATCTTTTACTTTAAATGCGTTACGAACTGTATCAAACATTAGATCACCTCAGCTTTTCCACCAAGAGCCTCGATTTTTTCTTTTGCGCTTGCGCTGAATGCATTAGCCTGAACTGTGAGCTTCTTAGTAAGTTCGCCGTTTCCAAGGATCTTAACTCCATCTCTTGGATTCTTTACGATACCTTTTTCCAGTAAAGTTTCAACAGATACTACTGCATCGTTGTCGAATACTTCAAGAGCAGATACATTGATTCCAACGATAGTCTTGGAATTAATACATTTGAAACCTCTCTTCGGTAATCTTCTGTATAAAGGCATCTGGCCACCTTCAAAGCCTGGTCTTGGAGCTCCGGAACGAGCTTTCTGTCCCTTGTGTCCTTTACCAGCGGTCTTACCGTTTCCTGAACCGTGACCACGGCCTCTTCTGAAATTATCACTATGCTTAGAACCTAATGCCGGCTGTAAATTGGATAAATCCATTTCTGGCACCTCCTTATCTCTATAATTAGATTTCTTCTACTTTCACTAAATGTCTTACCTGCTGAATCATTCCTCTAACAGCTTTGTTATCCGGACGTTCAACTGATGCGCCAATTTTCTTAAGACCTAATGCTTCTACTGTCTTTTTATTCTTTGGCACTGCACCGATAGTAGATTTTACGAGTGTAATTTTTAAATTTGCCATTTCTTATTCCTCCTTAACCTACTACTTCTTCTACAGATAATCCACGAAGTTTTGCAACTTCTTCCGGGGATTTCAGTTTGCTTAAAGCATCGATAGTAGCAAGTACTACGTTCTGCTTATTGTTGGAACCAAGAGATTTTGTACGAATATTCTCGATTCCTGCCAGCTCACATACGTTACGAGCCGGACCGCCTGCGATAACACCGGTACCTTCTGGAGCTCTCTTTAATAAAACAGATGCACCAGTATGTTTTCCGCTGATATCATGAGTAATACTATTGTTCTCATCTAATTTTACAGTGATAAGTTTTTTCATAGCATCTTCTTTTCCTTTGCGGATTGCTTCAGGAATTTCAGTTGCTTTTCCAAGTCCTGCGCCCACATGACCATTGCCGTCACCAACAACAACAAGAGCTGTGAAACGCATGTTACGTCCACCTTTTACAACTTTCGTAACGCGCTTGATTGATACCACTTTTTCTGTTAATTCTAATTGACTAGCATCAATAATTGTACGTTTCATGTACTGTTTTCCTCCTTATTAGAATTCTAATCCAGCTTCTCTTGCTGCGTCAGCTAATGCTTTTACTTTTCCGGAATATATGAAACCGCCTCTGTCAAAGACAACTGTTGTAATACCTTTTTCTAATGCTTTCTTTGCAATTGCAGTACCAACCTGTGCTGCTGCATCAACGTTATTAGTCTTCTCGCAAGCTGCTTTTACATCTTTATCCATTGTAGATGCTGCTACGAGGGTATTGCCAACTGTATCGTCAATAATCTGAGCGTACATATGATTATTACTTCTAAACACAGCTAAACGTGGTCTCTCTGCTGTTCCAACCAGGCGATTACGCAGTCTTCTATGTTTATTTTCACGAGCTGCTGTTCTTGATTCTTTATTAACCATCTCTCGTCACTCCTTTAATTATTTCTTACCAGTTTTACCAACTTTACGTCTAATAACTTCATCAGCATATTTGATACCTTTTCCTTTATAAGGTTCAGGTCTTCTCTTATCTCTGATTTCAGCTGCGTACTGGCCAACTTTTTCTTTATCGATACCTTTGATGATAATCTTGTTACCATCTACTGTAGACTCTAATCCTTCTGGATCTTCCATCTCTACCGGATGAGAATATCCAAGGTTTAATGTAAGTTTCTTTCCTGCTTTAGATGCTCTGTAACCTACACCATTTACTTCAAGTTCTTTGGTAAATCCATCTGTTACACCAACAACCATGTTGTGAATCAGTGTTCTTGTTAATCCGTGTAAGGATTTCATTTTCTTCAAATCATTTGGTCTTGTAACGGTTACTTCAGAACCTTCTACTTTGATTTCCATCTCGGATGGTAATACTCTGCTTAATGTTCCTTTTGGACCCTTTACAGTCACCTGATTATTTTCTGCTAATTCCACAGTAACACCTGCTGGAATTGCGATTGGCATTCTTCCAATTCGTGACATGCCCGTACCTCCTGTATAATTTGTGGTTTATTGTTACCTGCGCTATGCCTTAAGAATATACTCTTAAGGTAGTTCTGCTCGCTAACTTCGCGCCGCACCCCAAAGGGCTTGCGCTCAGTAATCTCACAGAACGGCTTTCACACTAGCCTCAATCTTCGCCTGCGGCTCGATTTCATCAAGTGTTCAATGCCTACCAAACAAATGCTAATACTTCGCCACCAACCTGAAGCTTTCTAGCCTCTTTGTCAGTGATGATTCCCTGGTTTGTGGAAAGAATTGCGACTCCAAGTCCACCAAGTACCTTAGGAAGATTATCTTTACCAGCGTATACACGAAGTCCTGGTTTAGAAATTCTCTTCAGTCCGGTAATAATCTTTTCATTCTTATCTGCACCATATTTTAAGGTTACACGAATGGTCTTAAAGATTCCATCTTCAATGATGTCATATTTTGCAATGTATCCTTCTCTTACTAAAATGTCTGCGATTGCCACTTTGATTTTAGAAGCCGGGATATCAACTGTATCATGTTTTGCAGTGTTTGCATTACGGATTCTTGTAAGCATATCTGCAATTGGATCACTTGTCATTGTCATGATGTGTCTGCCTCCTATTATTCTTCTCTTTCTTTATTGTAGATGTTCTCTGTCAAGTTCGACCTACGCCACAAGGGCTTCGGTCTCACTCAATCTAAGAGAATGGCTTTACAGCCTACCAGCTTGCTTTCTTTACGCCCGGAATCTGACCTTTGTAAGCCAGTTCACGGAAGCAAACTCTACAGATTCCATATTTTCTTAAATATGCATGTGGACGACCACAGATTCTGCAACGATTGTATTCTCTAGAAGAGAATTTCTGTTTACGCTGCTGTTTTACTTTCATAGAAGTCTTTGCCATTTAAATTCCCTCCTGTCTTATTTAGCGAATGGCATATTGAATAATGTCAATAATTCGCGTGCTTCTTCGTCTGTCTTTGCAGTTGTTACGAAAATAATATCCATTCCTCTTACTTTATCAACCTTATCGAATTCAATTTCAGGGAAAATGATCTGCTCTTTGATACCAAGAGCGTAGTTACCTCTACCGTCGAAAGCGTTCGGATTAACTCCTCTGAAGTCACGTACTCGTGGTAAAGCTAAGTTTACCAGACGGTCTACGAACTCATACATCTTCTCGCCTCTTAAAGTAACTTTACATCCGATCGGCATTCCTTCTCTTAACTTGAAGTTAGCGATGGAATTCTTTGCCTTTGTAGTAACTGGTTTCTGACCGGAAATTGTTTCCATATCTTTCATAGCTGACTCTAAGATTTTAGCGTTTTCTTTTGCTTCACCAACACCCATGTTGATAACAATCTTAGAAAGCTTTGGTACTTCCATAATGTTTTTATAGCCGAACTTTTTGGTCATTGCATCAATGATCTCGTTCTGGTACTGATCTTTAAGTCTACTCAACTTGCTGCTCCTCCTCTCTTACGATTAATCGATTACATCACCTGTAGATTTTGCATAACGTACTTTCTTATCTCCATCCATTTTGAAACCTACACGGGTAGCTTTTCCTTTGTGAAGATACATTACGTTAGAAGCATCAATAGGTCCTTCCTGATGGATGATTCCACCCTGCTGGTTAGCCATGCTTGGTTTTGCATGTTTTGTTACCATATTGATACCTTCAACAAGTAAAGTATTGTTTTTCTTATTTACAGCAATTACTTTGCCTTCTTTGTCTTTGTCTTTTCCAGCGATTACCTTTACAGTATCACCTTTTTTAATTTTCAAGCTTGCCATTTTCGGGTACCTCCTACAATACTTCCGGAGCCAGAGAAACAATTTTCATAAACTGTTTTTCACGAAGCTCTCTTGCTACTGGTCCAAAAATACGAGTTCCTCTTGGGGTTTTATCATCTTTGATAATAACTGCAGCGTTTTCATCGAATTTGATATAAGAGCCATCTTTACGACGAGCACCTTTTACTGTACGAACAACGACTGCCTTTACAACGTCACCTTTTTTAACAACGCCGCCTGGTGTTGCATCTTTAACAGTAGCTGTAATTACATCACCAATATTTGCATATCTTCTGGTTGAACCGCCCATAACACGGATGCACAGCAATTCTTTTGCTCCAGTGTTATCAGCAACCTTAAGTCTGGTTTCCTGTTGTACCATGCCGGTAGCCTCCTTCTATTATTTTGCTCTTTCCATAATCTCTACAAGTCTCCATCTCTTATCTTTAGAGAGTGGTCTTGTTTCCATTACTCTGACGGTATCACCGATTTTACACTCGTTGTTCTCATCATGAGCTTTTAATTTGTATGTCTTCTTTACGATCTTGTTATATAATGCATGTCTTACGTTATCTTTAACAGCAACAACAATGGTCTTATCCATTTTATCACTTACAACAACGCCTACACGTGTTTTTCTAAGATTTCTTTCTTCCACGACGAATCTCCTTTCATTTATGATTGCCTGTTTGCCTGCTTAAGCAGGTATGATTCTTTTGAAATTATTCAGCAACTTTTTCTTTCTGAGTAATAACGGTCTGGATTCTGGCAATATTCTTTCTAACTTCTTTGATTCTGCTCGTGTTATCCAGCTGATTTGTTGCGTTCTGGAATCTCAAATTGAAAAGTTCTTTTTTAGCTTCAACCAACTGCATTTTTAAATCAGCAGCGGACTGTGTGTTTAATTCTTCTAAATATTTACTAGTTTTCATTTGATTCACCGCCTTCTAAGTCTGCACGAGAAACCACTTTGCATTTACAAGGTAATTTGTGTGTAGCAAGACGTAATGCCTCTTTTGCAACCTCATCAGATACATCAGAGATTTCAAATAATACACGTCCTGGTTTTACTACAGCTACCCAGTACTCTAAAGTTCCTTTTCCGGAACCCATACGGGTTTCTGCTGGTTTTGCAGTTACTGGTTTGTCTGGGAAAATTTTAATCCAAACACGGCCACCACGCTTGATATATCTTGTCATAGCAATACGGGCTGCCTCAATCTGATTGGAACGAATCCAGCATGGTTCAAGTGCTACGATACCGTAGGAACCATTTGTAATTTTATTTCCTCTCATCGCTTTTCCGGCCATAGAACCACGGAACTGTTTACGATGTTTTACTCTCTTAGGCATTAACATTACTGAACTCCTCCTTCCTTATTTCCTTTTGTAGGAAGTACTTCTCCTTTATAAATCCAAACTTTAACACCAACTTTACCATATGTGGTGTCTGCTTCAGCAAATCCATAATCGATATCTGCTCTTAATGTCTGAAGTGGAATAGTTCCTTCTGAATAGAACTCGGTACGAGCCATATCAGCTCCGCCAAGACGTCCGGATACGGATGCCTTAATACCCTTTGCTCCAGCTTTCATACATCTTCCCATGCAGGATTTCATTGCTCTACGGAAGGAAACACGATTCTCTAACTGAAGTGCAATGTTCTCAGCTACTAACTGAGCATCTCTGTCTGGTCTCTTTACTTCTTTGATATCTACAACAAGTTTCTTGTCTGTAAATTTCTGTAATTCAGCTTTTACTTTCTCGATTTCAGCTCCGCCTTTACCGATTACAACGCCTGGCTTAGCTGTGTAAAGGATAACCTTTACTCTGTCGGATGCTCTTTCGATTTCAATCTTAGAAACACCTGCAGCATATAATTTCTTTTTCAGAAATCTTCTGATGTTATAGTCTTCTACTAAGAAATCAGCAAAATCAGATTCTGCGTACCATTTGGAATCCCAGTCTTTGATAACGCCGACTCTTAAGCCATGAGGATTAACCTTCTGTCCCATGTTTGCCCTCCTATCTTTCATTCAGCACAATTGTTAAGTGGCTTGTTCTCTTCTCGATTCTGTAAGCTCTACCCTGTGCTCTTGGTCTGATTCTCTTCATTGTTGGTCCTTTGTTTGCGTAGCACTCCTCAACATAAAGGTTTTCTGTGCTCATTCCGTTATTGTTCTCTGCATTTGCAATAGCAGATTTTAATAACTTCTCTATTACGCTTGATGCGTATCTTGGATTGTAAGTTACAATCGCAAGTGCCGTCTCAACATCTTTACCGCGGATAGCATCTAATACGAAACAAGCTTTCTGAACTGACATTCTTGCATAAGACAACTTTGCGGAAGGTCTAGTATCTTTTACTGCATTTCTTTCTCTCTTAATCTGACTTCTATGTCCTTTTGCCATGAGTGAAACCTCCTTTCAAAATTCTATTTATCTAACGCCTGATTTCTTCTCGTCTTTTCCATGGCCTCTGTAAGTTCTTGTTGCTACGAACTCACCGAGTTTGTGTCCAACCATATCCTCTGTGACATATACAGGAACATGTTTTCTTCCGTCATGAACAGCAATTGTATGTCCAACGAAGGATGGGAAAATTGTGGAACGACGTGACCATGTCTTGATAACTGATTTATCATTTGCTGCGTTCATAGCATCTACTTTTTTCAGTAAGCTTTCGTCTGCAAATGGTCCTTTTTTAAGTGATCTTGCCATTTTATTTCCTCCTATCTACTATTTAATAGCTCTGCCGTCTCTTCTTCTTACGATTAACTTGTTAGAAGCTTTTTTCTTCTTACGTGTCTTAAGTCCAAGAGCAGGTTTGCCCCAAGGTGTACATGGACCTGGACGTCCAACTGGTGCCTTACCTTCTCCACCACCGTGTGGATGGTCATTCGGGTTCATAACAGAACCGCGGACTGTCGGGCGGATACCCATGTGACGTTTACGTCCTGCTTTACCGATATTTACAAGGTTGTGGTCACCGTTACCGATTACACCAATGGATGCACGGCAGTTCAGAGGAACCATTCTCATTTCTCCTGAAGGAAGACGAAGTGTTGCGTATTTTCCTTCTTTAGCCATCAACTGTGCGCTGTTACCTGCAGAACGTACTAACTGTCCGCCCTTGCCAGCGTATAACTCAATGTTGTGTACCTGGGTACCTACCGGGATGTTCTCCAGTGGTAAGCAGTTTCCAACTCTTACTTCTGCTTCTGCTCCGTTCATAACAGTCATTCCGTCTGTTAATCCTTCTGGAGCAAGGATATATGCTTTCTCGCCATCTGCATAACTGATTAAAGCGATGTTAGCTGTTCTGTTTGGATCGTACTCGATTCCGATTACAGTTGCCGGGATACCATCTTTTCTTCTCTTGAAGTCGATGATTCTGTATTTTCTTCTGTTTCCACCACCCTGGTGTCTTACTGTAATTTTACCCTGATTGTTACGACCGGAGTTCTTCTTTAAAGAAGTTGTAAGGGATTTCTCAGGAGTCTTCTTTGTGATTTCAGAGAAATCAGATCCAGTCATATTTCTTCTGGAAGGTGTATATGGGTTGTATGTCTTAATTCCCATTGTTTTTCTCCTTTCAATAAATAAGTTTATTATCGCACTTTTCTGTGCCTAGCTGAGTTTCCCGGATTTTACAGTCCGGAGAAAATCTCGATATCTGCACTATCTTCTGTTAACTGAACGATAGCTTTCTTTGTTTTCGCAGTTTTTCCAACTACAGCACCACGTCTTTTGTTCTTGCCTTCCTGGTTCATTGTGTTAACCTTGGCAACCTTAGCGCCTTCGAACATTTTCTCAACTGCTTCTTTGATCATGGTTTTGTTAGCTTCCGGATGTACTAAGAAAGTATATTTCTTTTCTCCCATAGCTGCCATACTCTTCTCAGTTACTACTGGTTTGAGGATTACATCATAATACTGTACGTTTGCCATTATGCATACACCTCCTCGATTTTTTCAACAGCAGCCTTTGTTGCTACTACTGTGTCATATTTCAATACATCAAATACATTCATTTCGCTGGTCTGTGTTGTCTTAACAGTTGCAATGTTTGCAGCGGATTTGATTACGTTTGTATCCATATCGCCTAAAATAACTAATGCTTTGTCTGCTTTCAGATTGTTCATAACCTCTGCGAATTTCTTTGTTTTGATTTCGTCTAATTTCAGCTCATCAACAACGATGAATTTATTTTCCTGAACTTTAGATGTTAAAACAGATTTTAAAGCTGCTCTCTTTTCTTTCTTGTTTAATTTGAAAGAATAGTCTCTTGGTACTGGAGCGAATACTGTGCCACCGCCAGTCCACTGTGGAGATCTTGTTGAACCCTGTCTTGCATGACCAGTTCCTTTCTGTCTCCAAGGTTTTCTTCCGCCACCGGATACTTCAGAACGTGTCTTAGCTTTCTGAGTTCCCTGACGATTGTTAGCTAACTGCTGAACTACTGCCATGTGTACCAGATGTTCGTTAATTTCTACACCGAATACAGCATCGTTTAAGTCCATATTGCCAACTTCTTTGCCTTCCATATTATAAACAGATACTTTAGCCATCTGTGTGTTCCTCCTTTCTTAAATGCACTATTTTGCTGCTTTTACTGATTCTTTGATTGTTACTAAAGCTTTCTTAGGTCCTGGAACAGCACCTTTGATTAAAAGCAGGTTGTTCTCTGCGTCTACTCTTACAACTTCAAGGTTCTGAGTTGTAATCTTAACGCTTCCCATATGTCCCGGCATTCCTTTGCCCTTGAATACACGGCTAGGTGTAGAACAGGAACCATTGGAACCCTGATGACGATGGAATTTAGAACCGTGAGCCATAGGTCCTCTATGCTGACCAAGTCTCTTAATAGCGCCCTGGAATCCTTTACCTTTAGAAATTGCAGTTGCGTCTACATGATCGCCTTCTGCAAAGATATCTGCTTTGATTTCATCTGCAAGATTATAATCAGCTGCATTTTCAAGCTTGAACTCTCTTACAAATCTCTTTCCAGACACACCAGCTTTTTTGAAATGTCCCATTTCAGCTTTGTTTACGCCATGTCTGTTTCTGATTTCTTTCTTACCGTTGGCATCTTTGTTTACAACTTTTTCTTTCTTGTCAACAAAACCAACCTGTACTGCACTGTATCCGTCGTTTTCAACAGTTTTAATCTGTGTTACTACACAAGGACCAGCCTGTAATACAGTTACCGGCACTAATACGCCGTCTGCATTGAAGATTTGAGTCATTCCGACTTTTGTTGCTAAAATTGCTTTCTTCATTATCTTTCCTCCTGTTTTTTCTACAGCGGAACGGTTTCCCGTTCATCCTAGAAAGCCTTGCGGCCCCTCAGGATTTACTACTTGTTTTGACTTTATTTCATTTTGATATCGATGTAGACACCAGCCGGCATTTCTAATCTTGATAATGCATCAACTGTTTTCTGTGTCGGAGCAATGATATCAATCAGTCTCTTATGAGTTCTCTGCTCGAACTGTTCTCTGGAATCTTTGTACTTGTGTACTGCTCTAAGAATAGTAACTACCTCTTTCTTAGTTGGCAGCGGCACCGGTCCGCTCACCTGTGATCCGTTTTTCTTTACAGTCTCGATGATTTTTTTTGCTGATGAATCTACTAATTTGTGATCATAAGCTTTCAATGTGATTCTCATTACTTGACTTGCCATAAAAAAAGTCGCCTCCTTTTCGCACTTTAATTCAGTACGACAAGCGGTGACTGTACACTTCTCCGTGTGTGTCATAAGCTTTACACACGTTGTTTCTACCTCTGTAGACCATATTCGTGATACAGTGACTTGTCGCCAGTTTCCTAACTTGACATTCGCTCCACGGAAAACCTGCCACAGCGGGCAGCAACCTCACGCTTCTACGCTATCAATGTCACAGCAAGGATTAGTATACACGACAGGTTTCGCTTTTGCAATACTTTTTTCAGAAAAATTGTATTTTTTTGTATACAATCCATTTTCTATCTTTTTTGCGGTATTTTCACTTCTGCCTTGTTTTTTCATTATAAAAAGCTGTTTACTTGCCGGCACCCTTTTGTCCATTGCAAATAAACAGCTTTTCTTTTCTATTATAATTCTATGTTCTTGTCAGCAACGTCTGCAAATTCTTTCTGCATTTCTTCGTTTGGAGCTTTGGTACAAAGACTCACAATTACGATACAGATTAAACTTAAGAAGAATCCTACCAGAAGGGAATAGATTCCGGTTCCGGTTCCAAGTGTTACCATGGCACCGTCTGCGTTTTTCATCAAAGGAATATAATCCCAGATGATAACTGCCACACCACCGGATACAATTCCTGCAATTGCTCCCGGTTTGTTCGTACGCTTCCAGAATAGTGACAATACTACCAGTGGTCCAAATGCAGCGCCAAAGCCTGCCCATGCATTGGATACCAGTCCCATAATGGAGTTGTTCGGATTCAGTGCAATGATATAAGCAATAATCGCAACTACCACTACGGTAATACGACTGACCATAAGAACCTTTTTATCACTTGCTTCTTTATTTACTACACCTTTGTATATATCTTCTGATACGGAAGATGCAGTTACTAAAAGCTGTGAATCTGCAGTAGACATAATTGCTGCAAGGATTCCGCACAGGAAGATTCCTGCAACAAACGGCAATGCATACTGCTTCGTAAACAAATGTGTAATCATATTAATGAATACATTTTCCGCAGAATCTGCCCCGGCGCTTCCAAGCACTTCCGGATACAGGTACGCTCTTCCAACCACACCGATGATGCAGGCAAAGGTTAAGGATAATGCTACCCAGACAATTGCAATACCTTTGGATTTATTTAATTCTTTCTGGCTCTTTACCGCCATAAATCTGGTCAGGATATGAGGCATTCCGCAATATCCCAATCCCCATGCGAGCTGCGAAATAATATCGATGGCACGATATGGCTCTCCACCATTCTGCCAGAGGCTCATATAGGAATCGCTTCCTCCTGCTACTCCGCTGGCATCTAAAAGTTCTCTTAATCCGCCATTGCCACTTACCACCGCATATGCCATCAGAGGCACCGCAAGAAGTGCAACCAGCATCAGCATTCCCTGAATAAAGTCTGTTACACATACTGCCATAAAACCTCCCATGAAGGTATACAGTAAAATAACAACTGCACCGATGGTTAAAGCTACGGTATAATCAACACCGGTTACTGCATGGAACAATTTTCCGCCTGCTGCAAATGCAGATGCAGTATATACCAGAAAGAATACGACTATTACTATAGAAGAAATACACAACAACACATTCTTCTTATCATGGAAACGATTCTGGAAATACTCCGGTAAAGTCAGGGAGTTATTGGCACGGATGGTATATCTGCGCAGTCTTCCGGAAATAAATATCCAGTTGCAGACCGTTCCAATAAACAGTCCAATAGCAATCCATGCCTGACCGGTTCCAAATGCATATACCGCACCCGGAAGTCCCATCAGAAGCCATCCGCTCATATCAGATGCCTGTGCGCTTAATGCTGCCACCCAGCCGCTTAAGCCTCTTCCTCCAAGAAAATAATCTTCTGAATTCTTTGTACTTTTCATATATTTCGCACCTATGGCAATCATCACACCCATATATACCACAAATGCCGCAAGAATCCACAGCACGTTACTGTTAAACATAAAATGTCCTCCTCTTAAATTACTTAATATTTAGAATAGCAATTGTTTGTTTTGTTGTAAAGTCTTATTTTATTTTGCCGATATTATTTATATAGAAGATTCTCATAAACGGCATATGTGAAAATGGATTTTCACAGAACTTTTCAAGGAGGAAAAGATATGAATCTCAAACTCGAAAACTCACTTGTGGTTCTTTCCCAACGCAAGAAGGAACAGGGGCTCCCGCAGCGTCCCACCAAAAAAGAACGGAACCAGGAGCTGACCCAGGAGGAACGCCTGTTACAGCATTATCAGGAACAGATTTCCCAGATGCATGAAAGTAATTTCCAGCAGGAGCTTCAGGCAAAATTAGATTCCGGTCAGGAATTAACTCCGGAGGAAGAACAGTATTTAGAAAAAGTCAATCCGGATGCCCTAAAAGAACATGAAAAGTTGAAGGAAGAAGTGGCAGCTTACCGTAAACAGCTTCAAAACTGCCGTACCAAAAAGGACGTTGAGAAGCTAAAACTCTATAAAATGGGACAGTTTATGTCTGAGGTTAAGACGGTTTCCAATGACCCACACATTCCAAAAGCCAAGAAAAAGGCTATGTTAGAGCAGATTTTAAAGCGTACCTATGCCATTGAAAAAGAACACAATGATTATACCAAGACGCCGGAATATCAGACAAAACCGGACAAAGAGCCTTACGAAGATGTAAGTCCAGCCGATAAGGATAAAAGTTCTGCCGATTCAACCGATGCAACGACATCCGATTCTACCGATAATGCAGAAATCTCTTCCGGTTCAGATTCTGCCGAAGAGTCTGTGGGTGCAGCGGATGATGGCTCAGATAAGCACACTGCCGATTTGGTCAAAGCAGAGCATGACGATAAGTCTGGTGAAGAACCTGTCACTGCTCAGTCTGTACGACGCGAAATTAATATCCATCTTTCCGGGCTCCGCAAAAAAGCAGCTCATATTGATGCCAGCGTGTAAGGCAGATGGGGATTTCTTCTTATTTTATTGTTTACAGATATCAGGAAAACAGATAGAATAATATGATATAGGTGATTCGATGATATTTTTAAGGTTTTTGAGAGAAAGATGATTTCATTCTGTCAACGACCTGAATACAATACATCTGCATTACCTTATATAATATAATATAATATAATGAATACAAAAGGGGGAGACATTTTATGCAATGTCAATCATGCGGAACACAATATCCGGATAACTTTCGAACCTGCCCGAACTGCGGTGCACCGGCTCCAATGCCAAACCAGCGTCCATACAACGGACAGCCAAATCCTTATAATGGACAGCCCCAATTTAATAACGCTCAGCAGAACCCTTATAATGGACAGCCTCAGTTTAACAATGCTCAGCAGAACCCTTATAATGGACAGCCTCAGTTTAACAATGCTCAGCAATATCCTTATGGCAATCCATACGCTGCACCGAATCAGGTTCCACAGGGAATGAGTAAACACGATTTCTATCATTCTCCACTCTGCAAGAAATACAGAGGAAATATTATTGCTTCTTCTGTTATCATTTATATATGTGTAGGAATTAATCTGCTTCTTATTGCTTTTTTACATACTTATACCTCACTGATTGATGTTGCAATTATGCTCGGACTCGGACTTGCTATTCATCTTGCGCAGAGCCGTGTATGCTCTATTTTACTTTGTGTCTATGGCGTCATTAATACCATTTACGTATTCCTTTCGTCAGGAACGTTTGGCGGATGGCTGATTCTTGTGGCAGCAATTTATGCTATTGTGGCAACTTTCCAGTATCAGGGTGCTTGGAATAAATATAGCAAGAGCGGTCAGATTCCTTATTAAAATATATCAATATAAGTGATTAAATTTAATCATACACAAATGTACTTTTTTGTGTTAGTATTACCAAAGACATTTGAAAAAGGCTATGAAAAGGAATAGTAACTGTCAGGAATTCTCTCAGAAAGCCGCCGGTTGATGCAAGACGGCAGAAGGAATACAGTGAACTCGCCTTGAAGCTGCCGGCTGAACCCTATAGTAGGTCGCGACGGACTCCCACCGTTACCCGGGAATAGCATGATAGTGCTAATGAGTGCATGTAACAACATGAAACAGAGTGGTACCGCGAAGGTTTTCTTTCGTCTCTATGATTCATCTTCGAATGATAGAGACGGAAGATTTTTTTTACGCAGGTTACGCTGCAACATAATCAGAATATTTTTTTGGAGGTTCAATATGAAAGGATACGAAAAATATCAGCGTGCATATTTTATGCCGCCTGAATGTACTTATGACTGGGTAAAGAAGGATTATATCGACAAGCCGCCTATCTGGTGCTCCGTTGATTTACGTGATGGCAACCAGGCTCTGATTGAGCCGATGAGCTTAGAGGAAAAGCTGCAGTTCTTTGAAATGCTGGTTAAAATCGGTTTCAAAGAAATTGAAGTTGGTTTCCCTGCTGCTTCCGAGACAGAATACAACTTTATGCGCGCCTTAATCGACCGCAATATGATTCCGGACGATGTTACCGTCCAGGTTCTGACCCAGGCAAGAGAGCATATCATCAAGAAAACCTTTGAAGCGGTAAAAGGTGCTCCGCACGCAGTCATTCATCTTTACAATTCTACCTCTGTTGCACAGCGTGAGCAGGTATTTAAAAAGAGCAAAGAGGAAGTAAAACAGATCGCCATTGACGGGGCAAAGCTTTTGAATAAACTGGCTTCTGAGACCGAAGGTAACTTCTCCTTCGAATACAGCCCGGAAAGTTTCCCGGGAACTGAAGTGGACTATGCCGTGGAAGTCTGCAACGCAGTACTTGATGTATGGCAGCCAAAGGCTTCTAATAAGGCAATCATTAATATTCCAACCACTGTTGAAAATGCAATGCCGCATGTATTTGCCACTCAGGTAGAATACATTCACAAGCATTTGAAATATCGTGATGCCGTAACACTTTCCCTGCATCCACACAATGACCGTGGCTGCGGTGTCTGTGACGCAGAGCTTGGTATTCTTGCCGGAGCCGACCGTATCGAAGGAACTCTTTTCGGTAATGGTGAGCGTACCGGTAATGTAGATATCATCACACTTGCCATGAACATGTTCTCACACGGCGTTGATCCGAAGCTTAACTTCTCCAACCTGCCTGCAATCCGTGAGAAATATGAAAATTTTACCAGAATGCACGTTTACGAACGTCAGCCATATGCCGGTGATCTGGTATTTACCGCTTTCTCCGGTTCCCATCAGGATGCCATTGCCAAAGGTATGGCATGGCGTGAAGAGAAAAAGCTCAACGAGTGGTCTGTCCCTTATCTTCCGGTTGACCCAATGGATGTGGGCAGAACTTACGATTCTGACGTTATCCGTATCAACAGCCAGTCCGGTAAAGGTGGCGTAAACTACATTTTGAAACAGAACTTTGGCATTTCTCTGCCAGAGAAAATGCGTGAGGAAGTCGGCTATCTGGTAAAACATGTTTCCGATGAAGAGCACAAAGAGCTGTCTCCACAGTGGGTATATGAAATCTTTGAAGATAAGTATGTAAAACGCCAGCCTTACTTCCAGATCGAAGAATGCCACTTCAAACAGGTGGATGGTATTATGGCAGAAGCTACGATTGTTCATGGTGGGCAGAACCGCCTGGTAAGCGCCAACGGAAATGGCCGTCTGGATGCTGTCAGCAACATTATCAAACAGTACTTCGGCATCAGCTATGAGCTGTCCATATACGAAGAACACGCTTTGAGCCATGGTTCCTCTTCCAAGGCTATGTCCTATGTAGGAATCACCTGCTATGGTCAGATGTACTGGGGTGTTGGTATCGACGACGATATCATCAAATCCTCTATCAGCGCACTGGTTGTTGCAGTAAATCAGGTTCCTTCCATAAAATCCAGTGTTGAGATTCAGGATAAGCGCTTAATGGAAATGAAGAATTACATTCAGACAAACTACCAGACCGTCACCTTAGAGGATATGGCAAAACAGTTCCACCTCTCTGAGCCGTACATTTCCAAATATATTAAGGAAAAATCCGGTCAGACCTTCGTTGAACTGGTTCAGGGTGTCCGCATGAAAAAAGCAAGAACTCTTTTAAAGAACGGAAATATGACTGTTGAAAACATTGCATACTCCGTGGGTTATCAGAATGTAGAGCATTTCAACCGCCTCTTTAAAAAGAAATACGAGATGACACCGGTACAGTACCGCAATTCCTGTAGTAAATAAATCCTGATTTAAGAATTTAATTAAAGAAACACGCTTAGACCTTGTACTAAAAAAGTACTCGGACTAAGCGTTTTTTCGTAGTTTCTATCTTCCCGGCAAACTGTTATTTTCACCCGGCCATCGGGTCTGATTAACTGCCGTATCTGATTGCAGCGATATCAGTCAGCTACGATATCAGGTCGACTGCCTTACAATCAATGTCGGGATTGTAATATAAGACTGGGCATACAGATTCGGTTTTCTGATTTTCTGGAGGATGTATTTTCCCGCCTGTATTCCCATGTCATACATATCAATATTTACTACGGTCAGCTGCGGCTTCAATATCTGTGAAAATGGATAATCATCAAAAGTAATGACCCTGATATCCGAAGGTATCTCTATTCCGGCATGATGTAATGCATTGACGCAGCCATAAGCAATGTAATTATTGGCACAGATGATGCCATCCGGTCTTACTTTATTGGAAAGAATCTCTTTGGTCATCTCATATCCACTGTCACACTGGGATTCCCCGCGCTGCACATAATCTTTTGGCACCAGCACATCATGATCATTCAGAACCGACAACACGCCGTCCAGACGGTGCATGGAAATCTTATCCTCTTCCGTTCCGCCAATAAATGCAAGTGACTGACAGCCCTGCTCCAGCAGATGTTTCGCTGCCAGTTCACCCGCCAGGCGGTTATCAATATCAATCCAGCAGAAATGGCTGGTAAAGTTAGGATTGCCAATCACCAGATGAGGAATGGATTCCTGAAAAATCATTTCATCCAGTTCTTTAGAAATAACAGCCGCATGAATGATATAGCCGTCTGCCGCCTTCTCTTCTGCTGCTTTGTGGATATAATCCCTCGCTTCTACAGATGACATATTCTTTATCACCAGGCTATAGCCTTTTTCCGTTAAGACATGCTCCATCCCACACACCATTTCAAACATATGCGGGTTGGCAAATCCTGCATTCTTCCCCAGCGAGGTCACAAAGACAATGGTCTTTGTAGACTGTGTGACAAAATTTCTCGCCCGGAGGTTCGGATGGTAATCCAGTTCCTGCATGACCTTTTTCACCCGGTCTATGGTCTCCTGAGAAATGGAATAAGAGCCGTTCATAACCTTTGAGACCGTTGCCGTAGACACTCCCGCCTGCTTTGCCACATCCTTAATCGTAACCGCCATTTTCTGTCCTTTCTGCGCCAAAATAATTTTCCGCCATCATATCTGCATGCTATTGCCCGATATCCTGTTACCATGCAATGCGTGCTATCACTCTTCCACTCTGCCTTTTATTATTACATAACCGTAGCCGTCTAATTTACTTCCCAGCAGTCCATGCACCAACAGAATCTCACTCTGTCCACTGCCCGGCTCTGCCAGAAATGCCGCAACGTCCATCGGTTCTTCATTCCTGTTTATCATAACACGAATCCGCTCTGTAGCACTATATCTTTCATAAATGTAGAGTCCACCTTTTTCCTGGGTGTAAACCGTACGGAAATCACCTCTTCGCAGCAGTTCTTCTTTCCTGCGTAACTGAATCAGACTCCGCATAAAAGTAAAAAGAGAATCGGGCGAATTCTGTTCAAAGGATTTCTCCCGGAGTTTTTTTTCTTCCGTGGCTTTTGCTTTGCATGCCTGTTTCCATGGCATTGCCTGCCGGTAGTCCGCCTCTTCAATTCCGGTTATGCCAAGCTCATCACCATAGAAAACGGACGGCATGCCCGGAAATGTCATCTGGAAAATCAGTGCCAGCCGGTACTGCCATTCATTTTCATTGCAAAGGGAATAGAACCTGCTCACATCATGGCTGTCTAAGAGATTTAACTGTGCAAACACGGTCTGTTCCCGGTAACGCATCCGCATATTTGTAACCCGGCTGTCAAATGCCGCGCTGCTGATGTTCTCTTCTCCAAAGAAGCGTTTACAGTGTTTCCGGAAATCATAATTCATCGTTGAATCAAATATGGTTCCATCCAGCCAGTGATTGGCAGTCTCCCAGACTTCACCGATTAAGATTGCCTCCGGGTTGACTTCCTTTACTTCCCGGTAGAATCTGCGCCACAGGGCATCATTAATCTCACTTGCTACATCTAACCGCCAGCCATCTGTGTGAAATTCTTCCACCCAGTACCGCCCTGCTTTGCAGATAAAATCCGCCACTTCCGGGTTTGCCGTATCAAGCTTTGGCATCATCCGCTCATAGCCGAAGCACTCGTAGTTCGGATACTCCTCCGGGTCTTCGGGGCGGATAACCGGGAATTGCAATCCATAGAACCAGTCCTTTTTATCGGATGCTTCGCCTTTCTGCACCACATCCTCAAATGCCGGGAAATGCCAGCCGCAATGATTAAATACACCATCAATAATCACCCGGATTCCGTTGGCATGGAAGGTGTCCACCAGCTCTTTAAAATCATCATTTGTTCCAAAGCATGGGTCAATGTGAAAATAATCCAGCAAATCATATTTATGATATTCGCCTGCTGCAAATATCGGATTAATGTAAATGGCATTCACGCCAAGTTTTTTCAGGTAATCTACATTTTCGGTAATGCCCTTAAGGCAGCCTCCCAGCTTTCCTCTTACCACATTTCCTTCAAAGGCGGCTTCTGTCGGCCTGCCGCTGATATACGTTTTTCCTGTAGCAAAGCTGTCCGGAAAAATGTTGTAAATAACGGCATCCTTCGCCCACTCCGGTGGTCTTACGATGTCTGCTCTGTGATTAAAGGGAAGCTGGTAATATTCGGAGCGGTCATCCACCAGTTTTGCACTGAAGCAGTCTCCGTAATAATAAATTTCTTCCGTCCCACTTTCCAGCCTGAAATAATAGCACAGCCGCTTATAGGGGCGCACCAGTTTCACCTCATAATAGTCAAATAATTCACTGCCTGCCACCACATGCATTTCTGCTTCCGTGAAAATTACCGGTGTCAGGCGGCATGCCCGGTCTCCGAAATACAACCTGCAGCGTTTGATATCATCTTTGGCTGTACGGAGCCGGATTGTCACATGCTCTTCGTCTGTTCCATATGCATACTGTGACATGGGTATATGTAAAATTGCACTTTTGTTCATTCTCTGTCCAGCCTTTCTTAACCTTTTACACCTCCGGAGGTCAGTCCGGTTGTCATATTTTTCTGAAGTGCAAAGAACACAATCAGAATTGGTATCGATACCACAATGGACGCTGCCGCAAATATCGGCCAGCTTCCGCTCATTTCCGTTGCCTGCAGGGAGTATAAGCCTGCTGCTAACGTATAGGTATCGGAACCTGTCATAAAATTGATTGCAAAAATGTATTCATTCCATACATAGATAAGCACCATCATGGCTGTTACTGCGATGGTCGGCTTTGCAAGCGGCAGTACGATTCTCGTCACAAGCTGCACAGGCGTTGTACCGTCAATCATTGCCGCCTCTTCAATTTCTACCGGAATCGTGTCAAAATATCCTTTCATATTCCACAGGGCAAATACCGCCATGGTTCCCGTGTATACAATAATCAGACCCGTTCTGGTATTAATCAGTCCCATGGGTGACAGCAGCTTATACAGCGCTGTCATGGAAAGCAGGGATGGAAATGCATAGAGCAGTATCAGTGTCCGAAGGATTGCTTTTCTGCCCGGAAATTCCTTTCTGGAGAAAACATATGCCGCCGGAATTCCTGTTCCAAGGGAAATTCCAAGAGTTACTACTGCTAAGATCAGACTGTTTTTCAACCACAGCATAATCGGTTTTTCCGTAAATACTGCTTTATAATTTGCCAGGGTGAAATGCTTCGGCAGGAAAGAAAAATTAGCACTTAATAAGCTGTTATCCGCATTTAAGGACACGGAAAATGCATACAATACCGGCACCAATACCACAAAGCAAAGCAGGATAAGAAAGATATTTGCAAAGACGAGTCCAATATTTTCTCTGGTTCGTTTCTTCATGTTAGTCTGTCTCCTCCTTTGGCTTCATATTGGTCAGCACAGAAAATACAATCAGAATGACAAATATTATCATGGAAATTGCAGAACTGTAGCCGTAATTGTTCGTTATAAATGCCTTTTCATAGGCATAAGTCAGGATTGTCTGCAGATTCGAACCGGTCTTGGCACCCACCTGCTGTGTCAGCAGGAACAGGATATCAAACTGCTTAAAGGTGGTAAATGTTGTAATTACAACCGATGGTGCAATGATTGGCTTAATCATCGGAATCGTAATATACCACATTTTTTGTAACCAGGTTGCTCCGTCCAAAACAGCACTTTCGTAAAAGCTCTTTTCAATACTCTGCAATGCACCGTCCATAATCGTTATCATAAACGGCAGTGCCAGCCAGAGGTTTACGGTGGTACAGCATAAAAATGCCATACCATCGCTGCCCAGCCATTTTACCGGCCCGATGTTGTACTTTGCCAGCCACTGATTGAGCAAGCCAAACTGGGAGTTAAACATTCCTGTTTTCCACAGAAGAATGGATACATAGCCCGGCATTGCCCAGGGGAAAATCAGCAGCGTCTTATATAGATTTCTCAGGCGGAGCCGCTTTAAGTTCAGCAGATTTGCCAGCAAAAATGCGATAATAAGCTGCAACACCATATTTACAATTGTCCATAAAATTGTTACCAGAAATGCCTGTATAAAGCCATTATCCAGCACCAGCAGGGCATCCTTATAATTTTTCAGTCCAATCAGTTCATAATTATTCCAGTGATACACATTCATATTGGTCAGTGAAATGTAGCCGGTATACAGGATTGGAAAGATTACAATGAGCAAAATCAGTATCAGGGATGGTGCTGACCAGGAATAGGCAAACAGGATTTCTTTTTTCTTATTTTTCTTCAATTTGTTACCTCATACTTTCAATCAACTGCAATGCCTCCTGCTGCGCCGCCTCTACACTTTCTGTCACATCTTTTCCGCTCATGTTGACATCGGTTAAAAGATTACCAACCACCGTCCACATTACATCCATTTCCGGAATATTCGGCATCGGTACTGTATGTTCTGCGGTATCGTGCATTGCCATAACCACTTCATCTGATGTGATTTCATCCATTTCATAGCAGCTTTCCATCGCCGGTGCACAGCCGCTTGCTTTTGCAAGATCCACCTCTACTTCCGGATCCATCAGGGCACGAAGGACTTTTTCTACCGCATCTTTCTTATTTTCTGCGGCATTTTTCAGCACATGAATTCCCTGCACTCCCATATATGGAGAAATCGGATTTCCGGTCTCGTCAATCACCGGCATCGCTGCCACGCCAACGTCCATTCCGCTTTCTCTTACGGTTGGCACCAGCCATGGGCCTGCAATGGTGGAATGTGCCATGCCTTCTTTAAACAGGGTATTTACCGTTGCATACTCCGTCTCTCCCGGCATCAAATCCACAAATTTCTTATGATATTCCAATGCTGCAATGGTTTCCTTGGAATCCAGCCCCGGCGTTCCGTCGGCTGAGAGAATCGTACCATTAAAGCCGTTGATCCAGCCTGCTGCATAGTATGGCGTACTGTGCTGTTCCACAAATCCATAATGTCCGCCGGCAGTGTTATCCTGCATATACTGATACAGTTCTTCCGTAGTCTGTGGCACTTCATCATCTTTCATATAAAGCCGGTTATACATGAATAACAAAGTCTCGTAATAGACAGGAAGCTGATAGATTTCTCCCTTATAAGTCGCTGCCTCTAAGGTATTATCCATATATACATCCAGCTCCTCTTCCGGGATAATGTCTGTAATCGGTGCAAGAATGTCCATCTCTGCATATACTCCAATTTTATCATGGGCAAAGAAATACATATCCGGTGCTGCTTTCGGGTCACTTCCCACCATCTTAAGGCTTTCCGTCAAATCGCTTTTCTTCTCCAGCACAACATGCACATCCGGTTCCAGTTCCTCCAGTTTCTTCTGAAGGACTTCCGCCACTGCATCTTCTTTATCATGCCAGATTGTTATGGTAGTCTTATCCGTCTCTGACACGCTGTTTCCGCCACAGCCGCTTAACAATCCTGCTGCCATGGTAAGTGTAAGCGCCATTGACATCAATTTACTTCTAACTCTTCTTCTCACTTCTGTCCTCCTGTCTTTTACTTGTGACTTTTTCTTGGTTCTTATTTGTTTAATCTTTATTTATTTTTTGCATTTTTCTTTGCTACAACTATTATAATCACAACTGCTGCCGCAATAACTACAATACCGATTACGATTGGAGCAGTATTGTTGCTTCCTGCCTCTGCTGTCTCTGCCGGAGCTTCGGTTGCCGGTTCTGCTGCCTCATCTACCTGTGGCTCTTCATAGCTTACTTCAAAGTTATCGGCATCTTTTACCACAAGCCAGATATCCTTTCCTGTATCCACAGAAATATCACTGGTCTGAACACTTCCTTCATTTCCATTGACAATAATGGAATTTACCCAGCCCGGTACTTCTTTTATGAGCCATCCATTTTCGCCTTCTTCTAAGGCTTCGCCCGGCCAGGATGCAAATGCATTGGTTCCGTCCGGTGCCGACCATGCCCAAAGGCAAGGTGCATCCCAGTCAGACGGTGTGATTACATGTACGGTTATATTTGCCACCTCTGCTTTCTCCGGGTCTGTATAACTAAAATCTGCTTTTCCGTCTGCATCTACTGTTACCCAGACTTCTGCAGCATCAATAGAAATGTCATCGGTCTGAACGCTTCCTTCGTTGGCATTGATAATGATAGAATTTACCCAGATTGGAGCTTTGGCGGTATACCAGCCGTTGTCATCCTGCTTCATTTCCATGCCCGGCCATGCTTCAAATGCGTTAGTTCCATCCGGTGCTGACCATGCCCAGAGGCAAGGATTTTCCCAGCCTGCATCTACTTTTGCATGGATTGCAAATTTCTCCACATATTCCGGTGTCTCACCGGTGGTCTGCTTGTCATAGGTTACTTCTGCATTATCTGCGTCTGTTACGGTAATCCAGCAGTCCTTTTCTCCATCCAGCACCTGCTCTGCAGTCTGGACATTTCCATCATTGGCATTTACAATCACATGATTTACCCAGGTTGGAACCCAGATGTAATACCAGCCTTCATTTGCGCTGTCTGCTTCCATCTCTTCGCCCGGCCACGCCTCAAATGCATTATTTCCATCATCATCCCATGCCCAGACACATGGATTTTCCCAGTCCTGCGGCACCTGTACATATACTGCCTTCTTTGCATCCGTTGCTTCGTCTGCTTTTATTGTCTGTGGTATCATGGCTATCGTCAATACTGCCATAAAGCAAAATGCAATTATTTTTTTCATCACTTTACTCATAAACATTCCTCCTATACATCCTTCATCAATATCTTCCAAAACAATCTGCGCGCTTTTTGTTTGATAAGCTGATTATATTTCACCCGAAATTGTCGGTCAATTCTTATTTAGGTAATCGTTTTCCCTTATTTTATGGTGATTTTTACTAATTTGTTTTGGATTTTTTGTAGATGTTTCACAGTGATTTCTTATCAATGTGCACAAATAGGAAATTTTTGTGAATTATTAACGAAACAGTTTCCCTGTGGTTTCCTTACCAGATACCAGGAAATGTAAGAAATACGCTTTGCGAATTTCCCGCAAAAAAGGTATACCGGCAGCAGCCGATATACCTTTCTTATTTATAATAACTTATGCCATACAATACCAGAAATTGCAGCGGATACGCCGCATAAAACAGCCATTTAAGGCTTTTGCCACGCTTTCCGTTGCACGCCAGCATAATTGGCAATGCGCCTATCATCATCCATTGATAGAACTCCGTAAGTAAGGATAAATCCGATGTTCCAAGAGGAATACCCACAAACGAACTGCCAAAATATATGACATCCGCTAATTTATGATAGCCCCAAAAAGAAAACCTGCTCATAATCCGATACAGAATATCTCCCTGACACATAAACATATATGCCCCACAGAACAGGATATAATGCAGCGCAAGCTTCCCCTTTTTCTCTACTGCACAATACAGCCATATTCCCAGCACAATAAAGAACACGCCGCCTTCCGCATCCCAGATTCCACCCAGTAGTGGGAAAATATAATTTGTCCGCAAGACTGTTTGCAACAGCGCATTACCGCGCCATACGTAATCAAACGCCTCTGCCAAAATTGCAAGTCCCATTACCATAGCCTGCCAGAAGATATATATTCCAATGTATGTAAAAAACTTTTTCTTCTCTTTCCGGCTTTCCCATATACAGATAAGCACTCCCGCGCAAAACAGGGTTGTAAATATATTATGATTTTTCGGTTGATACGCCACATAGTCCAGTTTTCTCTGCAGCATACACATAATCTGATTAAAAAATACCATTCCAACATTTGCCAGATATAGGCGCAACAGATATTTCTTTCGATTTCTTGTATGTTGGAACCCCACCGCCAGTGCATAGAAAAACAGCGGTGCCGCTAATCTTCCCAGCCATTGAAACCATATAGGCGAGTCCGGAAAGAACTCGCCTATATGGTCCATCAGCATTAGGATTAATGCTATGATTTTGATTGTGAATATGTTCATTTTTACATACCATAAATATATCCGTCAAAATCACTTTTTGGATAGAATTTCAAAGCGTATTCTGCACCTGCATCCATATCCAAAACGGACAAGCTTCTTGTTGCATATGCTGGTACATAAATTGTTTTCTTCACAAAAAAACGTGTTCTAAATTCTACCTTTAATTCCTCATCTCTGTTATTATTTATTGAAATCCAATATTTTGTTGAGCCAGTTACCCCTTTATTTAAGTACAAGTCACTGCCCTCTGCTTTTCCGGAAAAAGTTTTAGGATTCGATGCACTAGTAACCTCAAATTCTTTCGGCCAATATAACCCTCTTTCTTTTTGGCTTACTGCCACAAGATTCTCTAGTCTAGTTACATCTGCACCTTCTGTTGCAAACGCTGTTGTACACATCATGTATAATGCAAAAACCAATACCCCAATACCACTTACTATTTTTTTCATCCCTTTACCTCTCCTTAATTTTTTCTTTTCTATAAAAAAATAACTTTCTCCCTTTACTGCTAATAGGTGACTGTACTGCTATATGTTGTTATTGTTTCACCATTCACAGTATAAACTGCACGTACACGATAATTTCCTCTTGTGCCAGCGACATAATTCTTAGTCAAATCCAAGCTATAGCCTGTTGTAGAATCAAACCAGCTTGTTACATCCGACCAGCTCTTGCCTGACTGTCTCTGCAATGTCATGGTAATAGATATGGATGCCTTTACTTTGGCATTAACCACTGCACGTGCTGCAAATGTAGAACCATTCAGCTTTAGCCCTGTACTACAGGCTGCAATATTGGCATATCTTGCTTCTGCGATTCTGTCCACACAACCATCCACACCTGCACCATACACCGTTATGCAGCTGCCTGTCATGCATATGCAAAGGCATAGTGCGCAAAAAATACCCAGGATTTTCTTTTTTAATGTTTTTCTTCCCATTACAAAGCCTCCTTTCCACCTGTTCTACTTATGTAACAAATGAAAAAGAGGTTTTATGACAATTTTTTCCAATTTTTTTATTTTTTGTAATAATATTTTATTTCACTTATTATTTTATTGTTTCTGCCATCCGGATTAGTTCTTCTTTTGTCAAATCTCCTGCAATCAGATAAAGATACTTTCCATCTTCCCAAACAAGATTTCCTCTTTCTTCATCCAGTACATCATCCGGGATAAAATATCCTTTGGCATTCTCAATCATAACTTCCTGCTGTTCACTTCCATCAGAACTGATTTCCAAATTGTTTACCGCATCATTGTTCATCTGCCAATACATCATGCCTTGTTCCTTATCGTTTATATAACATTGTTCATATGTTCCCCATTCTTCTTTATGAACCTCTTTCTCCAGCGTATACCCTTCCGGCACCCACTGCGGTTTCTTGCAGACAAATTCGAAATCTTCCTCTGAATCCGGTTCAGCGCAAATCTCCATTGTGTTCTTCTCATTGTCCTCTATTGCCACCATTTCCAGATTCTCCGGTTCGCCCAGATTCAGTTGCACATGGTCGGTATAGCCGGTCAGAATATATTTTCCGAGCGGACTCTGGAAAAAGCCTCTGCCCATTACGGTTGTTCCGAGAATCAATATAAGCACTGCCCCAACCACAATGACGCGCCGTCTGCCATGCACCGGATAAAGTGCCGGTATCGTATGTTTTCCCATGTCCGGTTGCAGCAGCACTTTTATTTTCTTTCGAAATGTCCTTGAAAAGCGATGCTTTGGTGCAGCCATTGCGTGCTTATAATCTGCCTCACACGCCGATGTGATGGCATCCTTCAGTTCCTGTTCTGTCATAATGAATTCCCCTTCTCTAACTTTTCCTGCAGTTTCTTCCTTGCCCTGCTGGAAATGTGTCTTGCATTGTCAACTGTTGTGTCAAGAGCAGTTGCAATTTCTTCATAGCTCAATTCATTATAATATCGTAAATATAATACGTCCTTATATGGATATTTCATTCTGCCGATAAGTTCTGACATGCTGCTGCCATCCGGAAGTTCAAAGATTTCTCCGTCCCCCTGAGACTCCTGCAGCAGATTTTCAATCGTATCCTCGTCCATTTTGCTTTCGCGGTTCCGCCTACGATATACATTAATTGCTCTGCTCCTAACTATAGTAACAATATAGTTCCACGCTTTATGACAGTTTTCACGAGAAATTTTATCCAAATTATTTATAATTGCAATATAGCTTTCCTGCACAGCATCTTCCGCATCTGCAGAATTCTTTAAAATTCCATATGCCACATGGTACATTGCAGAGTCAAACTGCTCACTCAACTTTCTGCAAAATTCCCTGTCCTCTTCATTTTCGATTAGTTCAAGTAACTGAAACATAACACGCTCCCATTTCCTCTGCTGTTCTTTTCCGACGCTTATGCCGTCTTATTTGCTAAAGTTTCTGCCTACTATTACTCCTCCTTGCAGACATTAACCCATTCTGAATATCCGGAGCACTGCTCCAGTTCCGAGATTGTCAGCTCAATGGCACTGTTTCCACTACCACATGCCGGAAATACTGTTTCAAATTTTTTCAGGCTTTCATCGAGATATACTTTTATACCATCTTTGATTCCAAAAGGGCAGACTCCGCCAACGGCGTGTCCGATATAGTCTTCCACTGCCGCTGCCGGAATCATTTTTGCTTTGGTTCCGAAGGTTGTCTTATATTTGTGGTTGTCGATTCTTGCATCTCCTGCAGCTACAATCAGAATCGGCTGTTCTCCCACCAGAAAAGAAAGCGTCTTTGCAATACGCTCCGGCTCACAATGAAGCGCTTCTGCTGCCAGTTCCACTGTCGCACTGGATTCTGCCAGCTCCATAATCCGCTCCTCCATTCCAAATTCTTTTAAATATGCTCGCGCGCGTTCGATTGACATAGTTACGCTTCCTTTCCTTTCATCATTTCTAATAGCTGATTTTATCAAGAATTCCAGACAGATATGCAATGACAACACCATAGTTGCTCATTGGAACTTTCTGGTCTTTTGCACGTTCAATTCTCGTCATGACATATTTTTTATTAAACATACAGGCTCCGCACTGAATTATTAAATCATAATTAGATAAGTCTTTTGGGAAATCTGTTCCGCTGACGATATCCACTGTCAGTCCTGCTCCGATACGTTTTCTCAGCATATTCGGAATTTTCTCCCTGCCGATATCCTCTTTCAGTGGTGCATGGGTGCAGCATTCTGCAATCAGTACCTTTGATTCTTCCGTAAGACTGCTAATGGCTGCTGCGCTCTCTTTGTAGTAAGCGAAATCTCCCTTGTACTCTGCAAACAATACGGAAAATGAGGTCAGAAGACTTTCCTGCGGCTTCTTATCATATACTGTGCGGAAAACCTGGGAGTCAGTAATAATAAGCTTCGGTGGTCGCGCCAGCGCCGCCAGCGTATCCTCTAACTTATCCGTTGTGCAGCTCATTACCAGACATTTATGATCCAGCAAATCACGGATGGTCTGTACCTGTGGCAGAATCAGTCTGCCCTTTGGTGCCTGGATATCCTGCGGCATAACAAGAAGGACCAAATCTCCTTCTTCTACCAGTGCTCCGGTTATGGTTTCTTCACCATAATCATCCGGCACAAGTCTTATTAATTCTTCTTTAAATTTTTCTATATCTTCCTTGCTTTTCGAGCTGATAACAAGAATTTCCTGTTTTGTCTCTTCCTTAAGCTGTGCTGCTATGGAATCTGAATCTGTCAGTGTATCCGCTTTGCTCAGTACACATAAGATCGGTGTATGCTTTTCTTTAAAATAGTGGAACCATTCTAACTCTGCCTGATATTCCTCCCCGGAAAACAATAGCACCGCAATATCCGTTTTCTCTGCGGCTTTTTCCGTCTTCTCTACACGCATTTTCCCCAGTTCGCCTACATCATCCACTCCCGCCGTGTCAATAAATACACACGGACCGATACCATGCACCTCCATCGGCTTGTAGACGGGATCCGTTGTAGTTCCAGCTACATCCGATACAATTGCTACCTGCTGTCCGGTAAATGCATTAATCAGAGAAGATTTTCCGCTGTTTCTTTTGCCATAAAAACCGATATGTATCCGATTTGCACTTGGTGTTTCATTCAATGACATCGCTAAAGACCTCCTAGAATCTGAAATCGCGCTGTCCTTCCTCAATTTCTTTCAGATGACGTTTTGCAATTTCTCTTGTTTTTTCATTTGGTACTTTCTCTATCTCCTTAGCAATCAACGCTTCTCCGATTTTTCTGGTATCTTCAGAAGCATAATCAATCAAATATTCCTTCAATGTCATCAGTGCATTCGGATGACAGCAGTTTAAAATCTGCTGGTTCTTGCACAGACTCATGAAACGGTCTCCCGTTCTTCCCTCACGATAGCATGCGGTACAGAAGCTTGGGATATAACCCATATCCATCAGCCAGTGTACTACCTCATCCAGAGTTCTGGTATCGCTGACATCAAACTGCTCGGAACGCTCGTCTTCCGGCTCCGGATGATCATAGCCACCTACGGAAGTCTTGGAACCACCACTAATCTGGGATACACCAAGGCGGATAACTTTTTCACGTACCGCCTGGCTCTCTCTGGTAGAAATAATCATTCCGGTATATGGAACTGCCACACGGATACATGCACAGATTTTTGCAAAAATATCATCACTGATGCCGTTGTCGAATACATCCGGATCAATGTCATCGGCACGTTTGATTCGTGGCACGCTGATGGTATGTGGTCCTACACCATGCACTGCCTCCAAATGTTCTGCATGCATCAGAAGTCCTGCAAATTCATATTTGTAAAGTTCCAATCCAAAAAGTACACCTAAGCCAACATCATCGATGCCACCTTCCATGGCACGGTCCATGGCTTCGGTATGATATGCATAATCATGCTTTGGTCCGGTTGGATGTAATTTTTCATAGCTTTCTTTATGATAAGTTTCCTGAAAAAGGATGTAAGTTCCGATTCCGGCCTCTTTTAATTTCCGGTAATTTTCTACGGTTGTTGCAGCAATATTTACATTAACACGACGAATTGCACCGTTTTTGTGCTTAATGCTGTAAATGGTCTTAATACACTCTAAGATATATTCGATTGGGTTGTTCACCGGGTCTTCGCCTGCTTCAATTGCCAGACGCTTGTGTCCCATATCCTGTAATGCCGTTACTTCCTGACGTACTTCATCCTGTGTCAGTTTCTTCCGGGCAATATGCTTATTTTTTCCATGGTACGGACAATACACACATCCATTGATACAGTAATTGGACAGATATAATGGTGCAAACATTACAATACGATTTCCATAGAAATCTTTCTTAATCTGTTCTGCAAGGTCATATACTTCCTGGATTTTCTCTTCGTTCTCGCAGGCCAGCAATACTGATGCTTCTCTGTGAGTAAGCCCTTTCCGTAATTTTGCCTTTGCAATGATTTCGTCAATAAGGGCAAGATTGTCCTTATTTGCCTCAGCATATGCCAGAGTCTCTTCAATCTCTTCGTGGCAGATAAATTCTTCTGCCTTTAATGATGCTTTGTTATACATAATGTTTCCTTTCTTCCGGGTCAGAAGCTCTTTCCCGTTGGTTATTATATGGTGATTTAAGAAATACCTCTTGTATTTCCTTTATTTATATAAATGGCGAATCTCCTCTTGAGACCACCAGTTTATATCCAATGGATTCCATACGGTTGCCAAGACATCCACGGCATTCCGCTGCCTCTTCCCCGGTACAGATTTTATTATCGTAAAGGGCATACTTCTTCCGCACCTTTACCGGTGACAGATTCGGCATTACCACATTTCCTCCTGCTAAAATGCCAAGCTCCCTGCCCCTTGAATGGATAGTTCCCAATGCTGTAGTTGCCGGAAGCAATACCTTCGGCAGCATCAGGCGGATAATTGCCAGTAAAAACAGCGTCATCTCAAGACTTCCCGGCTCCATCTCTCCAAACGGCGTATCCTTTTGCGGAATAAACGGGCCGATTCCTACCATATGCGGATTGAATGTTTTCATAAAAGCAAGGTCTTCCACCAGATTATCTATGGTCTGATAGGGAGAACCTACCATAATGCCACACCCCACCTGATAACCGATTTCCTTTAAGGTATACAGGCACTGCTTGCGGTTTTTAAGAGACATTTCTGCCGGATGGAGTTTCCCATAATGGGCTTCATTCGCAGTCTCATGACGTAATAAATAGCGGTCTGCTCCTGCCGTATAAAGTCTTTCATAGCTCTCCCGGCTCCGCTCTCCTAAGGACAGTGTAATGGCACAGTCCGGGTAAGCAGCTTTTATCTTATGAAGTAAATCTTCCAGTAAATCATCTGTGTAGTAGCCGTCTTCGCCACCCTGCAGGACAAAGGTACGAAACCCTAATGCATAACCACTTTCACAGCAGGATAGGATTTCTTCTTCACTCAGGCGGTAACGTTCTGCATTCTGATTGCTTCTTCGGATGCCGCAATAGATGCAGTCATTCTTACAGTAATTGGATATTTCAATCAGTCCTCTGGTATAGACTTCATTTCCAAATGTCTCTTTCTGTCTTTTTCTCGCCAGTTCAAAGCCGTACTCTGCAATTTCTTTATCGGTATGCAGTTCTAATAATTCTTTATATTCTGCCTCTGTAAGCTGTCTATCCTGATACAGCTTATTAAATAACTCTTTTCCTCTATTCTTCATGTCTGGTCACCACACTGGAATATGCTGTTTTTACACTGATTCCCGGTAATTTTCCGATTTTACCGGTCAGTGCACTGATGGTATCCTGCGGTGCATCGATTGCTATACTTACGATATTTATGCCTCTCTCCCGGTATGGAATTCCCATTCTTCCGATAATATAAGCTGCATATTCATGTAAAATTTCATTTAATGCTCCGACGGATTCGTCCTTTTCTATTACAATGCCGATTACAGCCACTCTGGTATCTGCTGCCATTTCCTCATTCCTCTTGTTTTTCTGAATCAATACAATTTCAACACTTAATTTACGTTTCTAGTATAAGAGATTTATTTTGGGATTACAATTGTCAAGCCCTGGTTTTATGCGTATTTATTGTATTTTTTTACATACTTATAGTCATTAGGCAATACATAGCCATCTTTCGCCTTATAAAGTCGAAAAATCAAGAGACGGAATAAAACTATTCCATCCCTTGATTTATATTATTCTCACAATATTTTTTATTCTTTCCAATCTGCACAGCCCATGTAGTAATTGTAATACACTCGCAAATCTTCTTTTTCAGATTTATCAGTATAATCCTTGTATATACACTTACTTTCCGAATGCATACTAGAACTCTCCAATTTATTTTCTAAATCCCAATTATATATGCTTGCTTCATTCCCACCCAAGACACCTGCTTCATTTATACTCTGTAATTTAGGCAATGCACTACCATGAGTTGTACTCTTATTTCCAGCGTATCCAAATTTTTGTTTTACTGCTATACTTCGTCTATAATAATAATCGTAATTATAAAATTTATGATGAGGATTTCCAAACTTGGTTTCTGTAATGGCTGCATACTGCATGTCATATCCTCCACCATTTACATAAATTTGCGCATAATAGATACCCCTATTAGCATTATGATTTCGAATATCTACATGTACGATAAATGTATCTCCATCAACTCTAGTAGCTTCATACCATGCTATATCTGACTGATCTGCTTTTGTCCATACCGGAGTTATAATGGATGTCACAAAACTTGGCACTTGGTCAATCAAAATGTCAAACGTTCCTGTCACGATATTTTTATTCTGAATTAATACATTAAAGGATATCTGCGGGCGTACAATTTCAAAAGTTGTTGTAACGGCACCCTTATAGTCACGTATACCAGTAATCGTTACATATGCTGTTCCAACTGCCATATTATTACGATAAGATAGTTTATAGTCTACATTTTCCTCCAACTTCTTTCTGCCATCCTTTACAACAACTGGTGGTGTCTGTAGATTTCCATTGTAATTTAAGGATGCAACCGTAAGAACCGTACAATTTTCAATGCTCTTTTCTTTAATTACAAAGGTAACAACTTTTTCTCCGGAGTATACACCAATACCGGAAATGATTACCCTGGCAGTTCCCACATTTCTATTGTTACTGTAGCTTACCGTATAATCAACATCTTCTGTTAATACCTTGCTTCCCATCTTAACGACCGGAACCGGCTTATAAGTCTGTCCGGTATACTGCTCTGAAGCAGGGATTCCGGTAACTGTTGCCTTGGATATGCTGTTGCTGATTTTGAATTTCTTAACAATTGTTCCGGTATAATACTGGGTCAGTGGACGCACAGTAATGGATGCATCGCCTGCCAGCTCATTATTTGCATACGTTGTTTCATAATCTTCATTCAGCGTTAAGGTATTGCCACCACATGCCACATGGATAGACGGACATATCGGGCTTCCGGTATAAAGCTGTTCCGGAACACTGTCAATAATTGCATCCTCAAGGCTTGCCACAATATTGAAGTAAACGCGCTTGGTCTCATCATAGTTGCCAAGTCCTTTAATTACTACCCATGACTCTCCTGCCCTTAAGTTGTTGCCATTGACAACCTGATAATCCTTCCCTTCTACCAAAAGTTTTCCGTTGTCATAAATCGTCAGTGCCGGGCGGATGTAATTGCCGGTATACTTCTGATCTGGGATTGCTTCTGCCACAGCATTTCCAATATCATGCTTGGTAATCTTATAATATACCGTAATGCTGTCTTTGTAGTTACCGCTTTCGGTTGCAGTTACCGTTGCACTTGCGGTTCCGATTGCAGTGTTGTTCTCGTAGGTTACTTCATACTGGGAAGAATCAATGGTTAATCCGGTAGAAGTATCTTTTAAAGTAAGTACCGGTTTAATCTCGCTTCCGGTATAATCTACGTTATCGGTTCCGGTAATCTCAATATCTGCAGAAGTAAGTGACTTTCTTGCAATCTGATATGGATATACCGCTGTTCCTACATATCCGGTCTGGTCATTTTCCGTACCAACGATTCCAACATATACTGTTCCAGCATGAATCAGGTCAATGGCACTTGCTTCCGTCGTACAATCTTTATCAATATAGTATTTTACGATGTAATCTTCGTTTTCTGTCAGATAGCTTCCGGTCTTATTGAACTTCACCTGAATGTTCTTCGGCTTGGTATCAAGACCGTTATATACAGTATCGGAAATTCCGGTTACCGTTAAAGTATCATTGGAAAGCAAGGTACCGATGGTAAACTTCTCAATTCGTGTTCCACTGTAGTTACCCTGTCCGGTTACTTTAATCCACGCGGTTCCCACCTGACTGTTATTGGTAGAATATTCATAAGTAAAGTCTGTTCCATTTACCAGTGCTACAATTCCATTTTCCGAATTATCTTTCAGGCTGATATTCGGTGTATAAGTAGTACCCTGAATATAAGGATAGTTCCGGTTTGCCGGGTCAAATCCTGTATCAGAAGCATCGGATAACGCCGCACTGATATTTTCAGAAGAAAGATCCCTTGCCAGAATGGAGAACGGAATTGTCTTGCTTCCGGTATAGTTGGTGGTATCCTTCGGAGTAATCTGAACAAACGGTCCGGAAGTTCCATTTGCATCTTTTACAGCTTCATTGTTAAAGTAATCTGCCACATAATCCACATTGCGAACCAGCGGTTCTGCACTGGTGGATGTCATGTAAACATTTAATTCCGGTTCATACTTGGTTTTTAACGGTACATACTGTGGATCTTCTATTTTAGAGTATACTAAATCCTCAACATTTTTCTTTAAAATGTTAAACTCTACCGTTGCAGTTCCAGTACAGCTTGCCACACCGTGGATTGCTGCATATGGTGCATTTGCCCCGCCGGCGTTCGCTGCATTGATATTATTGCGATACTCATCCACTACATAATCTGTGTCTAACGTAAGGGTCTGTTCTTTGTTATTTTCATCATTAAATGTTAATTTAATTTCAGGCTCCTGTGCCTCACCATTGTAGGTTACGTCATCAATTGTCTTGCTTACCGTAGACAAATCACGTTTTGTAATCGTAAAGGTCTTAGTCAGTGTTCCCTTGTAATTGCCCTTACCGATTACGGTAATGGTCTCGGTTGCGCCTGCCGGTGCACTGGATGGATTATCTGCATCCGTCTGGTAATACACACTATAGTTTGCCGGATCAATTACTTCTGAACCGCCAATCTTCTTAACGACCAGAGAATCCGGCTTAATCAGCTTACCGGTATAAACATAGCTGTCCGCAATTCCGGTAATCTCATAATCTTCCATATGAATGGAATCAATGGTAAATGCTTTCGCCTTGGTGGTTCCCATCAGTTTACCGTTTGCTGTTGCCTGAATGACTACACATGGTCCGTTCTCGCCATTTGCTGCTGCAACTGCAGTATTCTTACGATAAGTTACCGTATAATCTTTTCCTTCTTCCAAGGTATCAAAGGTAGAACCGGTTAATGCATATTTCACAACCGGAACCGGTCTGATTTCCTGTCCGGTATAGGAGAATACATCTCCGCCCAAGTCAATGCTTAAATCATCACTGCCCAAGTCGTATTTAATCGCAAACTTCGCCGATTTCTCACCACTGAAATAAGTTCCGGTTCCCTCAATCGTTACGGTCGGGTCAGTCAGTGAAACAGATTTACCATTTACAATGCTCTTAATGTTGTAGTCTGTTCCAAGTGCCAAAGTCTTGCCATCACATACTACAGTCATATTTTCAATTGGCTGTGTGGTTGTATTGTATTCGCTTCCGGTATATTTCTGTGCCGGAATCGTAATCTCCGCATCTTCAATTTTACCGGTAATAGCGAAATTCGCAACATAGCTTCCTACCCAGTGATTCTTCTCAATTCCGGTAATGAGTACACTGGCCTGTCCTGGAACAGTATTATTTCTATAAGACACGCTGTAATGTGTTCCCTCTATCAGACGTTCCTGGGTATCGCTGTCTTTTACATACACGGTAACGGTAGGTTTCATTCCGCCAGATGCTGCCTGTGCCTTATCATACTCAATGGTATCATAGCTTAACTTCACTTCAATCTGGTCAGCAGAATTATTCATATCTCCATCATAGTAGAAGTAACTATTCTTGGTTCCCTTAAAGTTACCGGTTCCTTCAATAGTAATATCCTGCTGTCCTACTTTAAATTTATCTACCTGGGTCGGAGTATAAGTATAATCTACGCCAGGCTGCAGAGTATATGAATATTCTCCAATTCCGGACTCATTCGGAAAACTCTGTGTTACTGTGAAATCCGGAATACTCTTTTTAAAAATGTAACTCATTCCCTGCAAAGATACGCCTACACCATCAATACTTTTCCGCTGAATAATAAACTGGTTCGAACCTGCAATCTTATCTGCAGTATAATTTGCGCTTTCCAATACACCACAGTAGTTTCCAATACCCTGGATTCTTACATAAGTCGTGCCGGCATTGGTTTTTTCTGCGGCTGTTGCTACATTCTGATAATCCTCATCCGAATATACTTCAAACTGATAATCTTTATTTGCAGATAATAATTTGGAAGAATCCCCATAGCTTACCTTCACAGAAGGAGTCAGCACCTTGTTTGCATAAACCGGGCTGGTAATGTCTACACGCAGCTTGCTTAATTCGTTGATATCCTTCTGATTAATGGTATAGCTTACAGTTGTTGTTCCTGTGTAGTTGCTGTTTTCTGCCGCTTTTAAGGTCAGAGTTGCAATTCCCGCATTGATTGCATTTTCACTGCTTTCAATACTGTATTCCTTATCGGTCAGAATATAGCCATTGGTGGTAGGGTACTGTAATACAACACCATCTCCGTCTGCGGTAGTAGAAATTACAACCTTCTGCTCAATTCCATTATATGTATAAGTTCCATTTACTCTTGCATTCAGTTCAGATATATCTTTCTTTGCAATGACTGCATATCCGGAAATATCTCCATAATACTGACCCTTGCCGGATACTGCGAAGTAAATCGTTCCCGCATTGATAAATGCCTCATTTGTCTCAGAGCTTACAACATTCTGATGTGCTGCATCACTATAGAAGGAAATGCTATAGGACGACGGATCCGGAATTGCATCCATCATTTTTGTCTCAATTGCCTGAATCATTTCATCCTTATGGGAATTGCGGTTATAGGTTCCACCGGAAATATTAAATGCCGGCACAACGGTCGCGATATTTGCTCCAATAAAGAATGTGGTTGTTGCGGTTCCGGTATAATTCTTACCGTCTACCGCTTTGATTCTGACATATACTTTTCCGGAATTCTTATGTTCTGAAACCTGTTTACATAATTCATCGTCATAATATCCTTCAACTTCATAATCCACACCTGCAACCAGTACACGGTTTCCATCAGATACACTGATACCCGGTTCCACTGCTTCTCCGGTATAACCGCAGTTGCTTGCAGTTACGGTCAGCGTGCTCATGTTCTTTGGTGTGATTTTATAAGAAGTACGGATACTTCCGCCTAAATTAGCATAAGTTCCAAGACCGCTGATTAATACATAATAAGTACCTGCGTCCACCGGCTCTGCAATGACCTTCTTGTATGCAGAATCCGTAAAATAAGTAACCTTAAAGTCTTCGCCCTGTACCAGGCCTTTGGCACCGTTATTATCAGTAATACGGATTGCCGGTACCTGCATGCTGCCATTGTATTCAAAGGTAACCTGTGTCGGATCATAGTTTTCAGAACCTGCAACGATATTACACTCGCATTCATTTAACTTTCTTGGCACAATACTGAAAGTTCCACGGTTCACGCCACCCTCTGCCAGTGCATAATCTCCAGTCAGTCTGATATAAGCCTTTGCATTGTTGGTTCCAATTTCGATGTTATCTTCACAGGAAACCACTTCTACATACTGGCTGTCCAAGGTGACATTTTTACTACCTTCTTTATAATAAACGGTAATATTTGCAGGATCCGGCACAACAGCACTACCGGTATAAGTCTGGTCTGTAATTACAATATCTGACGGGCTGATGTTCTTTGGCTTAATCATATAAGTATATACTCTTTCGCCTCCGGCATAGTTACTGCCATCCAGACCGGTTATCTTAAGATAATAGGTTGCTGCATGAATCAGTTCCTGTATGCCCGTAGTGCCTTCCTTATCGTCTGCCGGTTCAGTACATTCCGGATCACGATAAACAGCATAGTCAAAATCCGTTCCTTTTTTCAAAGCATTCCCCTCATCATCGGTTGCTGTCAGGGACAATACCTTGCTCTTACCATCAAAAAAGCTGGAATAACTGGTATCTTTATTAATGACACCTGCTTCTGTTCCGTTGATTGCCAGCTTAAAGGTACATTTATCTAAAGATTTTGCAACAATATCAAAATAAATCGGCTCTGCCTTGGTTCCAAGGTCTCCTTCGTAGTAATCCAGTCCGGTTACCTTCACATAATATCTTCCAATAGAGGTCGGTTCAGATACAGTCTTGGTATACTCCGCATCTTTATAATAAGTAATCTTATATCTGGAATCACTGATAACATCACCGGATGTATTGGAGACGGTAATGTTTGGCACATTTTTCTTGCCATTGTATTCCAGTTCATTTTTATCTAATACTGCTTTACCAAGCTTGTCATAGATCTCAAAGTTGATAAATGCGTTTCCGGTTAAATTTCCGGTTCCGGTAATAATCAGGTTATTGGTTCCGGTCTGTCCTGCAGTAGTTTCATTTCGGTATGCCACGTTGTAGTTGCCGGCAGGAATCTCCACGCCATTCAACTTCACTACTACCTCATTGGTCATATCCGGTTTACTATTCTTTACATAATAATATTTATCACTCTTTAAGGAAACACTGATGCCTGCTGCACTTAAATCTGCCTTGCCAATCAGGAAATTAAAGGTCTTGCTGCCCCGGTACAGAGAAGAAGAATTCGCTGTTACTGTCATCTTCGCTGTTCCGGCATTGGTATTGTCTGCCCAGCTTGTGGTATAGTCAGATGCCTGGATTCCTGCGGAATTCTGACTGTCTACCAGTGTAAATTCCGGTCTCTGTGCAGTTCCAGTATAAGTAGAATCGCTCAGTCCATTGGAAACAGTCACAGAATCCGCTCCAATATTATAGTAAATATTGTAACGGTTCTCTGTAATTGTTCCGGAAAATGTATAGTTACTGCTGCTCTTTAATACAATTTTAAAGGAATGTGTTCCTACTGTGGTATTGCTTCCGGATGTATATTCTACGTTATAATCATCTGCTGAAAGATTTACCATGGTAGAAGTACCGCTTATGATACCATACACCCCTGTAATTGTCGGTAATACATCACTTCCTGTATAATATACATATCCGTCTTCACCGGTTCCTTCCACCCCTTTATAATTAACACCGATATAGCTTAACTTCTGCTGTGCAATCGTAAAGCTCTTGGTGGTCTGCCATCTGTGGCTGTCTCCGATACCAACGATATCAATATATGCTGTTCCTGCGCTGGTATTATTACGGTAATAAACGGAGTAATCCTCTTTTTCTTTCAAAGTTTCTCCATCAATCTGGACCGTAACTGCCGGCTTAACCTCCTGTCCGGTATAAGTATAGGTATCATTTCCGGTTGCAGTTGCACCATTTGCATCCGCTCCTAATGTAATGCTTCCATTGCCCGGAAATGCATCCGCCGCCTCTGCCGGTATTGCCGGAAGAACGCCTGCAATCATACAAACACTTAAAACTAATACCAGTATTCTTTTTCCAACATCCTTGTACTTACGCATAGAACCTCTCCTTGTTGCTTGTTGTTTCCTCATCTTTTTATCTTTACTATATTCCTTTTGCTTTTCAGATTCAAGAGTAACCCTTTTTTCTAAAAAAGCGCAGGAAAAGACACTTCTAAACCTTTTATCGACCGGAAGTTACTTTTTCTTTATATTTTCCAGCGGATTTTTTCATTTTTTAGAAAACCTTTTTCAGAAAATTAACACTTGACATTTTATACTACCACTGTTACCATTACAAACTGAAAACAAAGCATCACTTTGCTAGGGGCGCCTTTGGCTGAGAAACGCATCTGCGTTGACCCTTATTACTTGAACCGGATAATACCGGCGTAAGGAAGCACATAGTTCAACCTCCTGGCAGAGTATCATCTTTAAGGAGGATTTTTTATGTCATTTTTTGCAACATACGACGGCTCTTCTTACCAGCTTACCACCGCTGGTTTTACAGCCCTCGTTATCATCATGATTGCCATTCTTCTGATTGGCTGTGCTATCTTCGGTGGAAAGAAGAAATTCTGTGCAAAGCAGCTTGCATTTTCAGCTATGGCAATTGCCCTTGCCATGGTAACTTCCATGATTAAACTTTTCGATATGCCAATGGGCGGTTCCGTTACTTTACTGAGCATGTTATTCATCGTTCTGATTGGTTACTGGTACGGTCTGGGTGCCGGCTTAACCGCAGCTTTTGCTTACGGAATTCTGCAGTTAGTCGTTGACCCTTACATCATCAGTGTTCCACAGATGTTAGTGGACTACCTCTTCGCCTTTGGTGCATTAGGCCTTTCCGGACTTTTCAGCAAATCCAAACATGGACTTATCAAAGGTTATATCGCTGGTGTATTAGGTCGATACTTCTTCGCATTCCTTTCCGGCTGGATTTTCTTCGGCATGTATGCTCCGGAAGAATTCCCGAATGCAGTGGTATACTCCCTTGCTTACAACGGTGCATACCTTGGTGCAGAAGCACTTATTACATTAATCATTATCTGTCTGCCACCAGTCCAGAAGGCATTGAATTCTGTTAAGGATATGGCAAATTCATAATATGATTCTGTCCAAAAAGAGCGTCTTTTCCAATTAGGAAAGAACGCTCTTTTTGCTTACGCGAGTAGCGAGAAAAATCGCATGCTTGCATGCAGATTTGACGAGTACTACGATAACTCGAGAAACTCGCAAAGCGTGTTTCTCGTAGTTGCATTTCTGTATTTTCTTAATTTTTCATTAATTACATCTGAATCCAGCCGAAAGCATTTGCTATGGAACTGATTAAAATAATCGCTGCAAAGATCGGACAAAGGTATTTTATCATCACCGTAAATATCTTTTTCCTGCGGAACGGGTTGCCGCCCCGGGTTACTTCTTCTTCAATCCGCTGCACTCCCACCACTCTTGATACCAGAAGGCAGGTTGCAATAGCCGCAATCGGCATCATCACGGAGTTCGTCAGGAAATCAAAGAAATCAAGAATCTGCATTCCGATAATTTTTACATTCGCCAATGGTCCATATCCCAGTGTGGAAAGACTTCCCAGAAGAAGCATTACAATGCCGACAATTACCGTTGCTTTCCGTCTTTCCCAGCCCAGTTCATCTTCAAAAGTCGATACTGCACTTTCCGTTAATGCAATAGAACTTGTTATTGCTGCAAACAGCACCAGTACAAAAAACAAAATTCCGACTCCGGTTCCAAGTCCCATGCTGTCAAATACTTTTGGAATCGTAATAAACATCAATGATGGCCCCGCCTGCAGTGTTTCCGGATTTCCACCGGAAAATGCAAAGACTGCCGGAATAATCATCAGCCCTGCCATCATGGCAATCGCTGTATCGAAGATTTCCACGTTCTTCGTGGACTCCTCAATAGAAACTTCCTTCTTCATATAAGAACCAAAAGTAATGAGAATTCCCATGGCGATGGACAGGGAATAAAACATCTGTCCCATGGCTGTTACTACCGTCATCCAGGAAAAATTTTCAAGATTTGGAATCAGAAAATATTTAACTCCTTTTAATGCTCCCGGTCTGCTTACGGAATAAACCGTTATTAATATAGAAAGAACAACCAGCACCGGCATCATAAATCTGGATACCCGCTCAATACCATTCCGGACGCCGGCAAAGATAATCCCCAGCGTAAATACCGCAAAAAAAGCAAAGCAGATTTCTGTGGAAAGCCCGCTGGAAATGAAATCGGAAAAATATCCATCCGATGCAAGTTTACTGCCATTTCCCCTGATATATTCCACCAGATATTTCATTACCCAGCCGCCAATTACAGAATAATATGGCACGATTAAAACCGGAATAATCGCATTTATCCAGCCACCGAAAGAGAGCCAGCGGGATTTTCCAAAGGTATGATATGCTCCCACCGGGCTCTTCTTCGTCATTCTTCCGATAGAAGTCTCCGCCATAATCATCGTATATCCAAAAGTCAGTGCAAGTATAATATAAATCAGCAGAAAGATTCCTCCCCCATACTTTGCCGCAAGATATGGGAATCTCCATATGTTTCCCAGTCCCACAGAAGCGCCTGCTGCTGATAATACAAACCCTATCTTCCCCGAAAATGTACTTCTTTTCTCATTCTGTGTCTTCATTTTGTTTTTTCTCCTAAACTCATAATTTTCATAACGCAAAGTTATAGAAATCATAACACAGTCTCATAGTTCCTGCAATATTCTTTCCTTTTTATCATGCTGCCTCTTATTTCCCCCTATATTTCTGCATTATATCCCCATATATTTCATTTGTTTTTACAGTGCATTTCCACGTTTTTTTCTATGTTTTTGCACAATTTGTATTTTTTCACAAATTTTTCACAATTTTATTAGCACTCACCTATTGACAGTGCTAATAATTGGTGCTATAACGTAGTCAGAACAAAGGAGAGGAACAAAAAGAGGTTCCTAAAACATCCCGGTTCCAAAGAAACAAGGTAAACAAGCATAGATAGATTTATTTAAAAAAGGAGAGATGACTTATGTTGATGCCTAGTATTTTTGGAGAGAATTTATTTGATGACTTCTTTGAGGATTTTCCATGGATGGACGATAACATGGATATGAAAAAGACTGAGAAAAAACTTTACGGTCGTAGAGCCGCACGTCTGATGAAGACAGATATAAAGGAGCAGGACAATGGTTACGAACTGGTCATTGATTTACCTGGATTTAAGAAAGACGAAGTAAGTGCTTCCTTAGAAAATGGTTACCTGACCATCAGTGCCGCCAAAGGCTTGGATGAGGAAGATAAAGATAAGAAATCCGGCAAGTACATCCGTAAGGAACGTTATTCCGGAGCCTGCAGCCGAAGCTTTTATGTTGGCGATGCCGTTACCGAAGAAGATATCAAGGGCGAATTTAAACACGGTATCTTAAAACTCTTCGTTCCGAAGAAAGAAGCAAAACCTGCTGTGGAAGACCACAAGTACATCGCCATTGAAGGATAACAGAACTTTATATAGTATCTGATTCAGATTAAGAAAGGAAGCATGTTATTATGTCAGACAAAAATCCAAAACATCCATTAAAAAAGAAGAAAGTAAAAGCTAAAATTAATGTAGCCGACCATGAGACTGTTGAGGAAGCCAGAGAAGCTCACAGAAGCAAGAAACATTATTACTAATTACAATAGACTATTTCAGGAGGAATGACTTATGTTAGTACCAAGTATTTTTTCAAACAACTTTGTAGATGATATATTCGATGATGTATTTCCATTTGGAGCTTACAATGCTCCTGCAGCAGACAACCGTGCTGCCATGAACACTGACGTTAAGGAATTTGACGACAGATATGAACTGGAATTTGAACTTCCAGGCTTTAAGAAAGAAGATATCCAGGCTGAGCTGAAAGACGGATACCTCATCGTCAATGCCAAACACCAGGACAACAAGGACGAAAAAGGCAAAGATGGCAAATATATCCGTAAAGAACGTTACTATGGCTCTTACCAGCGTAGTTTCTATGTCGGAGATGGCGTTACTCAGGATGACATCAAAGGCGGTTTTGAAAATGGTATCCTGACTCTGACCGTTCCGAAGAAAGAAGCAAAACCTGCTGTGGAAGAAAAGAAATATATTTCCATTGAGGGATAATACCAGAATAATTAAAAGGGAAAAGGGGCGGTGTGAGTATTCACACCGCCTCTCCTTTTTATGTGGGAAACACGCTTTGCGTGTTTCTCGTAGTTTAGCAGACATTACTTTATCGTCGATGCCCTCTGTCTGATATTCTTATTAAAATTAATCACATTGTGATTATATTCTTCATCCATCAACTCGGAATGAATCATAAAATCTGCAGTTGCCTTATTATTCGCAATCGGGATGTCATATACCTGTGCAATACGAAGCAGTGCTTTTACATCCGGGTCATGAGGTGCTGCAGTAAGCGGATCTGAAAAGAAAATCACGAAATCTACTTTTCCCTCTACTATCTTAGCACCAATCTGCTGGTCTCCGCCCAGCGGACCGCTGTTATAGCCCTTTACCGGCAGTCCCGTCTGGTCTGTAATCATTTTTGCCGTTGTTCCGGTTCCACAAAGGAAATGCTTCTTTAAAGTTTCTGCATTGTCTTTGCACCACTGGATCAGTTCTGCTTTCTTTCCATCATGGGCAATCAATGCAATATTTTTCTGTCTTCCGATTGTCAAAGTAAGAAAATCCGGTTCCATACTCATATTGTGTCTTCTCCTTTATTGTATTATTTTCCAACCTTTTCATTTATCAAGTGAAAATCAACTCCTGATAAACAATTGCAGCTCGCCAATCACGCTTATATGTTGACTTGCTTACGTTCATTATAACATGACAAGATGATTCCAGACAATATTTGGGTAGAAATCTTCATATAAAAAACGAGCACACCTAACAGTGTACTCGTTTCTTCTTCATCGATGCGACAGGATTTGAACCTGCGACCTCTGCGTCCCGAACGCAGCGCTCTACCAAGCTGAGCCACGCATCGTTATTCAGTTCTTTCACACGCTCAACCATATTAGCATATATCACATTTTTTGTCCAGTAATATTTTTATTTTCTTTTCTACTTAATCGTTTTATGTTATACTTAAGTCAATCATAAGAACGGCTTTTACAATGCCGAAGCAACTTTTTTTACCAGAGAAAGGCACATTATGGAGAACAACCAGAGACCAACAATTGCAATTATGTTAGGTGACACCCAGTCCAGCTACTCAGAAGACTTACTTCGAGGCTTCTATACCTGTGCCAGAGAAGAAGATATCAATATTATTTTTCTGATGGGACCTCAGATGCCACAATATTGTAAAGATATTTTATCCTGCAGTTTTGACGGGGACTATAATTATCAGTTTGATACGATTTATGATTATGTGCATTTTACCAAACCAGATGCACTCATTATTACCTATGGTTCTCTTTCTATTTTTAAAAGCAACCAGGTAAAGGCAGACTTTCTTTCCCATTATAAAGATATTCCATTTCTGATGTTAGAGGACACACCGGACGATCCGGACATCCCATATCTGATTGCTGACAACTACAACGGCATGCGGCAATGTATCGAACATCTTGTGAATGTCCATGGCTATCGTAAGATTGCTTTTGTAGCAGGACCAGCTAACAACAAAGACTCCAATGAACGGCTGAAAGCCTACCGCGATGTTATGGCGGAACATCAGCTTCCGGTCACGAATGATATGGTCGTCTATGGCAACTACTCAGAGCTTGTCACCGAGCAGGTGGAATATATCCTAGACCACAACCCGGAATTAGAGGCAATTGCTTTTGCAAATGATAATATGGCAAAGGCAGGATACCGCGTCTGTGCTGCAAGAGACCTTTTGGTGGGACATGACATTGCCATTACCGGTTTTGACGACATTGACCACGCAAAAACCATGGAGCCACCACTGACCAGTGTTTCCCACAGCAGCTTCCAGTTCAGCTACCAGGCATTACAGAATGCGCTTATGCTCTGTCAGGGAAAGAAGCCACAATCCTGCCGGATGTCAGCCATTTTTCACCAGAGAAGCTCCTGCGGCTGCCAGCTGCACACCGGCTTTACCACACTGCGTCATATCAGCATGGAGCAGCTGCACGATTTTATACACCAGCAGGTCGATGCTATGGCTGAGGAATTATTCTCTTCCATTTCATACGAAAAAGATCGTAATTACTATACCGAAGTTCTACATGCATATTTTGAAAATATATATGAAGAAATCTTTATCCGGAAGGGAACTGACTTCTCCAACGAGCCTCTGATTCGTTATCTGAGAAAGCTTACTGCATATCCCCATATTTCCGGAGAAATGCTCCTAGAGCAACTTACTTCATTACTCCGTACACTGATTAACTTCTCGGAGGAAGAACTGCTGCAGACACAGCTTTCCGGCATTTTATCCTTTACCCAGCAATACGTTCATTCTGCGGATGTCTTCCAGCTAGAAAAAGAAATCATGGATTCTAACCGGAAAGCCTGGTTTGTACCTTCCTTTACAAGAGATTTGATTAACTCCGGTGCCAATTTCAAAGAAACGATTACACATATCATGGAGCGGCTGCATCTGATGAATGTCAAAAGTTCCTTCTTTTTCTTCTTTGACAAACCGGTCATTCATCAGGAAAATGAGCTTGCAGAGTATCCGGACGAAATCTATCTGGCAGCATATTACCATGATGAAAAATCAGTCTACCATGAACCGGGCAAACGTCCAAAAGTAACGACTGCCAATGGATTTTCCAGTTTTCTTCCAAAGGAACACAGCCACTGCTATACATCATTTATCCTCTTTTCCGGAGATGAACAGTTCGGTCTGCTGCTTTGCGAAGTGGAACAGAAAGATATTTCCTTTATGCAGATTTGCAGCCTCCAGATTGGTGCACTCCTGCATTTTATCCAGTTAAATGCCAGCGAACGCCAGATTCAGAAAGAATTGCAGGATTCCATGAAAGTCATTCAGGAGCAGAACAGCATCTTAAGTTATATCTCTGAATATGACGATTTAAGCCAGCTTTTGAACCGCCGTGGATTTATGGAACGGGCATCCCATGCAATTGAATCCAATTCCGGCAAAAAAGCTTATCTTCTTTTTGGTGACTTAGATCACTTAAAGGAAATCAACGACTGCTTCTCCCATCTTGCCGGGGATTTTGCGTTACGCACAGTATCCGAGCGGTTGCGAAAATGCCTGCCAAAGGATGCCATTACTGCAAGACTCGGTGGAGATGAATTTGTATCCTTTATCTTAACAGATATACCGGATTTCAAAGAACAGCTTTTAAAGAATCTGAAAGCAGAGAGCGATGCTTTTAATGCCGTATGTGATAAACCTTTCTATGTAGAAATCTCTGTCGGCATCTACGACTTCTACTGTAATCCGCAGATGGACTTAACAGACATTCTCAAGCACTCTGATGCAATCCTCTACGAGGAGAAAGCAAAACGTCGCAGCAGCATCAAGAAAGTCTGATTTCATATCATCCTTCCGAAGGAAAGAATGTATATGACATATATAAATGCCGGATGGTAAACCATCCGGCATTCTTTCATTATTCGTCCATTCCCCATTTGTCTTTCATATACTCTTTTCCGAATCCAGAGCCAATATTTTCATTGATTCTACGTCCGAAGCAGGCATAAAATCCAATAACAGCTGCAAATATAATAATTCCAATTAAAACAACCATAGTAAACACCCTCCCTGCATCACTTTGTTTTTCCAAGTATAACACAAGTATTTTGTAATGTCACTTGTCTTTTTCAGAATGCCACAAGTCTTCCTTCATAAGGAGACAGTTCTATATTTTTTTCCTGCAGCTCCTGTATTTCTGCCGAAGTAAGTTCCACTTTGTCAGGGCCTGTATTCAGCACTACCAGCACCCGGTCTTCTTCATAGCAGCGGGAAAATGTATAAACACCGGTAACATCATTACAATAGATGGTGCGATAATTTCCCCTGCGTAATGCCGGATGCTCTCTCCGAAGTGCTATCCACTCCTTGAATTTTCCGATTAAATTATCCTGATACGGCAATAAAGACTGTGGTTCAGTTTCATCTGATTGTCCGGATGCTCTCTGCCAGTCCATGGCTGCCCTGTATTCTGATTCTTCCGTACCATCAATATATACCTCATCCCCATAAAATACCGATGGCACGCCCACTCCCATAAAGAGATAGAAAAATGCCAGCTCCATTCTCTTTCTATTTCCATTGCAATAGCTTAAAAATCTCGGAATATCA
>QWCV01000726.1_pt1 | contig 88157 bp, 80 predicted proteins | sample 1972621 | NCBI WGS metagenome assembly QWCV01 (sample SAMN09866699, study PRJNA288562) | Human gut metagenome isolate pre2_stool, whole genome shotgun sequencing... | isolation source: gut | host: Homo sapiens | place: USA: California | reverse complement strand
CCGGAAAAGTTTTAGCCGAATAAGGCATCGCCTGGTGTTTGGTATCTGACAGAACCGCCATACCTTTGCACCGTAAAAAGCCAAATGATAGAGAGACGGGAACCACTATCATAAAAAATAGAGGTCGAAGTAAGGAACAAAAATAGAATATAGATATAAAGAAAGTAATACCTCCATGCTTCAAACATGCAATAAAGCAATAAGAAAATAGCACAATACCTATATAGATACATAAGTATATATGTATGGTGAGGAGGCTTGCTATTTACTTGGTGGATTGGTGCAGGCTGCCATTATAAAATGAGTTTTCTCCTCGAATGGAAGCTATCGCTCATCCGAGTTATATGTTTGCTTTCCACATACCCATAATGTGGCTCAGCGAGGTGAAATGCGTACATCAAGACAATTCTTTTACCGTCTTGACTACGTAGTAAAAAGTCTCTACTATAAACAGTAGAGCATTTAAGACTGACAATACTATTGCCATAATTAAATTAAATTCTTCCATATTTAAAAATTTTTATATTGTAAATTTTGCTGCAAATATACGGATTTTCTACGGGCATTTAACTTTATCCGTTAATTTAGTGCATAAAAAATGCACCGAACTCCGTATATTTGAAGCCGATGCAAAGATATGCATTATTCTTTATGCATGCAAGATAATAACAAATTTACTTAATAGGTCTATACAAAAGTACTTAGAATTTCAAGGAAAAAGGGTGTATCATGGATTTATGATACACCCTTTTTAGATTTGCGAAGTCAGAGACTTAGAATTATATAATGAACCACTAGCGGAAGAGGTCTGAGACCTCATAATAACTTACTTAGTTCTGTCTATTATTGCAAAATATTACTCATAACATCAACTCTAAACATACTTGTACTTAGTCTTCACTAGGATTTTTTAATACATAGATATTAAATCATTCTAAATATACCACATAAGCCATATATGGTAGAAATGGAGAGAAGTTAAAGGCGTATGCCTTATAAGAAAAACATCAGAGATACCTCTTGCAACGGTGAAGCTGAATGGTTCAACCGGATAGCGCACCGATGAGGGAGCAGCCCTACGTATAAAAGGGATTACAAATTTACTTGTTATCCCTTATCCCATGCAACAATATTACCATTGTAAGCTTGTCTGCATATTTTTGAATGGACTCTTTCTGCTATTATATAACTTGTTCTTTCTCCTGTCGCAATATCTTGTTTATGACAGCGATAACTTGCTCTTGTATATAAGCTTTGAACATCGTATCATCCTTTATGGCAAAGTCCAATTGTTCATATACTACAGTATTGACAGAACTACTGAGTTGTTTTAACTTGTCATTTACTGGTATCTGTCGATGGGCTTGCCAATAGAACGTAACTTCATCTTGCACTATCGCTTTCAACACCATTTTTTGTGCACGGCTAAGTTTCTTGAAGGGCTTGGTTTCTCGTTCTTCGTTGTTGCCATATAAAACGGAAGCGATATATTCATCGGCATCAAAAATCTCAAATTCATTGCCCCCGAAAGGCAAGTCCAAAATCTTCTTGTTGCCTTTCTTCATCTCACCCATGCACTCCTTACAGATGTGTTGGGCATGACCTTTCCCCGAAAATGACTCGTTCGACTTGTATTCACCACAAACCTTACAGTAATGTCCTCTATGTTTCTTCTTTGCCATATCTCTTATCGTTTCAAGGATTATGCAACTGTATTAGTATGCAGGATGCATCATCTTCTAAGTCTTCTATACGACTTGGCAATTTATTTTCTATTATAACAGAATCTAGGCAATCCTTGGCTTGATAGAATCCATCTGTACATAAGAACAACAAATCCATGTCTGATATTTTTGTTTCTTGAATGGATATAGGGTAGCGGAAACCTCTTCCATTCACACAACGAGTCAGAAAAGTACAATTATCACTTTCCCTCTGGTGGTCTTCAGTAAGTTGATATATACCTTTTTCTTTTTTGTAATATAGACGGACATTTCCTTGCCATGCATAATAGGCAGTATCATCTTTTATGTATAAGACGGTAACTGCTGCTCCCATTTTACAACTAAGAGCCTTGCATTTATCTGCAACTGCAATATCAGCTTGCTCAAAAGCCTTGGCAAATAGCTCTCTTATATCCCCAGAATTATGTTCGGCCAATATTTTATAAATACTTTGTGCAACAGTGACTGCTGCAATCTCACCATATTGCAAGCCACCCATACCATCGGCAAGGATAGCGATGCAACTCCCATCTTGTAATTGTTTGCACAAGATAAAATCTTGGTTTGTATCACATAAGCCTTTTTGACTACAATATTTTATATCTATCATTATAAATCCCTTTTTTCTGCAGCAGAGCGAAACACTTCTGAAATGACTTGCCATGTTCTCCTTACTTGGTCATAATTCAAACTCGATTGTGAATTGAGAATTTGGCTTATCAAATAACTTCTCTCTTCCAACTGCAATTCCTCATCAATTTTGTCTGCATAATATGCAAGTTGGTCTCGGTTCAATAACTTTGCCAAATCGTTTGCCAGCCAATAGCCACCAGCCACATATTCGTCAAAATCTTCCCAATCATACACTTCCATATACGTTTCTCGATTCAAGTTTGCCATAAAGTAGTTATCCAATATGAACGACATATCCTCTGCATCCTTGTTTGTGGTTAGATGTCTATCCATCCAAGCATTGAACTTCAGCAAGAATAATCCATGCAAAGAAGCTATCTTTACAGTGAATCTGTCATCAATACTAACCGTTATCGCATCAGAAAGCACTTCGTCAAACCCTTTTACGGACATGGCAATCGTTTCTTCGGGTGGCCAATAGATGTTGTCATCTTCCTTGGCGACATATCCGTATGGAACAACATCTATCTCATAGTCACCATAATAGAAGCGTTGGTGTTTTGCCTTGTCTTTCTCGAAACCATCCGCAATCAAACTATTTTTGATTTTGTCAAATTCTTGCCAGTTTGGAACAGCTATAGCCAAATCCAAATCTCTTGTCTTTCTACGTGATGACGTGTTCAGCATCTGCTGAATGATTATATCTCTGGCGGTGGCTCCTATGATAAAGAAGTCATGATCCATTTTACGGAAGCTATCTGCAAGCTTCTCCAACAAGTCCACGAGGAATGGATTGTTTATCTTTTCACTCGAAATCTTTAAGCTCATTCCTTAATATGCGTTGCGCAGCCTCCAAGCAGCGACTGTTGCCACTACCCATCAAGTCTGCATAGATTAATATAGCAGGAACTGTTCTGTTGTCAGTTTCCCAATTCCAAAATTTGTTGTACAGATGAATTTCCCCATTTGCATCTTGCTTGACGACACCTGTTCGTATAAGATGTGCTGCAGGTATTTCCGTGTATATGTCGAAAAGTCCTGGTTGTAAGTAGCCATCCGTCAAGTTTGCGGCAGGTTCTCCTCCCCATGACATACCCTTTGGCAATGCAATATTTTTCCACTCATTTCTATTCTCTTCTGTTCTAAATGCCATTGTGCCTACCAACAATTTGGGTTTCAATACTTCATTGTAATTGCTAACCCATAAGTCAAGCAGTTGCTTCCTGTCTTTTATTATGCGCCCGTTTTTAGTGTCACAAACAAAGCCACGTCTTGCAAGTTCATCCAACACGTTTTTCACGCTTCCCAAAGATACACCAATTTGCTCTTTTATCTCTCGATAAGGCTTCTTTATATTGTCTGCATTTTGCAACAGATAAAACACGACCTTCAATCCTGCATCTTGAAACACAGGATAGGTTTTCATCTTGGATTCTATATTTTTCCTTCCTTGATTAAATATTTGGAAAATCAAGTTTCCTGCCTTTGTATATCTGACAAGGCAGTTTCCTGCACAGTCCAGATAGTTAATACCTCTGTTTGCCAATTCTGTTGATACCTGTGGCGTGACGTATTGCGTAACAAGCAAGATTTGCTGTTTGTCATTGTTCATAGTTTGCATAGTCGCTAATGTCGGATTTAATGTAGCCTTGGTTATGTTTTCCCTTACATGACACAAAAAATCTACATTCATGATCTTAACAATGACATCATTTTCATTGGTACAATTTCCTTTGACGGCTGTTGTTGACACAACATCCCCCACAGGAAGGCTTGCTCTAAGAGCATCCAATGCTTGGTTTATTATGCTATTATTTGTCATCATTTTATATTATTTGTTCAATATACTTGTTGTGTTCAATTTGATTGAACACTGCAAAGATAATGAACAAAACTTAAACAAACGAACTTTTTGTTCTATATTTCATCTTATTCAATACTATTTAACATTGAGCGAAGATTGAACAGGATATTTTCAGAAATACAATTCCCGAAAAGTGACACAAATGACAAAAAACGGGAATGCTCGAACAGTATATGTCGGTTTTAATTGATAATATCAAATGATACCACCCGTATCACTCAAACAGTACTGGCTATATCAAATGATACCGATGTACTTTACGAAGTTTGACTACGTTATTTCAACATGTGAACACAGTAGTTCACTGTTAGAATAAACATTATGTCAAACAAAAATATTTCAATGATGAAACTTAAAAGGTGCGCTATGAAGGAACCGATTCAAGTGATACGATGATACCGAATGAGTGCTATAATGGTACCGATTCATGCGCTATACTGGTATCGATTCGCCGATACTGTCAGTCTATTATTACAAAATATTACTCATAACATCAACTTTAGACATACTTGTACTTAGTCTTCACCAGGAATTTTTAATACATAGATATTAAATCATTCTAAATATACCACATAGGCAGTATATGGTAGAAATGGAGAGAAATTAAAGGCGCATGCCTTATAAGAAAACCATCGAAGATACCTCTTGCACCGGTGAAGATGAATGGTTCAACCGGATGGCTGCGACCGATGAGGGAGCAGCCCGACGTATAAAAGGGATAACAAATTTACTTGCTATCCCTTAGCCCATGCAACAATATTACCATTGCAATCTTGTCTGTATCTTTTGTATGAATGTTTTCTAGAAGGAGGCTTTTCGTTACCTTAGCCTTATCACTTCCATAACTTACACCTTTGCAAACTCATCCCATGCTTCCTTTGTATCTTTCTCACAAGCATTTTTGAAGACCCTTGCTATATGATTAAAGATAGCTTGAAAAGCCTTTGGCGTAGATGAAACATCGATGCGTTTTCCTAAATAAACTTTGTTTCCAACTTCGTCTTCTGTCCAACAACATCTTACCATTCCGTTTTCTGTAGGTTTGCAACCTAAGAAAACTCCCTTTATGCTGGTAGAAATTCTGTATTTCTTAGGATAAGGGCAGTAAATTGACCATGCATCCACCGCCTCTTTATCCTTTTTTCTTTCACTATGATATAATCTTATTTTCATAACTTATGATATTGAGGAGAGGTGGTTAGCCTCTCCGTTCCCTATTTATGTTACAATTTACCTCTATCATGGTAAGAATAATAACTTCCATCAGAAATGATAATGTGGTCCATAAAGAAGATGCGCATGATTTCACAAGCTGCTTTGAGATTTTTGGTTATGATATCATCTGCCTTGCTTGGATGAGGGTTGTTGGATGGATGGTTATGGGCTACAGCCAGAATAGTAGCATTGTTCATAACAACCTCTCTCATGATTCTTCTGACATCCATGGAAGTTTCGGTTATTCCACCATGACTTAATGGAACATGCTTTATGAGCTGGAAGTTCTGATTCATCAAGAGCAAATGACACTCTTCTACATCCAAATCACGAACTAGCGGATGAAGATAATTGTATATTGCAATACTACTACCTAAATCGGGACGTTCTGCTGTCTTTTCTGCATTATAACGCTTACCCAACTCAATAGCTGCCTGAAGAGCTATCGCTTTAGAGTCACCTATACCCTGCACTACCTGCAAATCCTCCACTCTAGCCTTTGCGATATTACGCAAGCTCTCCTTCATTACATTGAAAAGCTGACGGGCTTGCTCAACGTTTTTCTTGGTTCCAGTACCAATTATCAGTGAAATCAACTCAACTGAGGTCAAGTTTTCAAGCCCATTGTTAAAAGCCTTATACTGAGGAAATTCCTCCATGCAAAAACCATTGTAAAATGTGCAACATTTGTGGAAGGCGTTCCGGAAAAGTTTTAGCCGAATAAGGCATCGCCTGGTGTTTGGTATCTGACAGAACCGCCATACCTTTGCACCATAAAAAGCCAAATGATAGAGAGACGGCAACCACAATAATAAAAAAATAGAGGTCGAAGTAAGGAACAAAAATAGAATATAGATATAAAGAAAGCAATACCTCCATGCTTCAAACATGCAATAAAGCAATAGATAAACAACGCAATACCTATATAGATATATAAGCCTAAAACAATATATAGATATGAAGATTTAAGCCCTCAGGGAAGCATCTCTTCCCAAAGGACAAGACCTTTTGCAATTGTTAATTTCAAAGGTATATCGCATTTATAGATAAGGAGCAGCAAAAAAGCATTACTTTTGCACTCGCAACATTAAATATAGATATAAAAACAATAAACATATATGAAAAAGAGGCTTTTCATTTTCTGTGTCTGCCTGTGTGTTGCAGGAAGACTGATAGCACAAGATGTACATTTCATGATACAACATGAGAAAACAGCTATGAAATCGTCAGTGCATGGCAGTAAGGGTATACCATTGAAGTTGAAAACCAACCTGCTCTATGATGCTTTGCATGTCCCTAACCTATCAGCAGAGTTGGGGCTAGGAAAGAATATGTCCATAGGACTGGATTACTGGTATACCTGGTTTGACAGCAATCCGACACACAACTACTGGAGAAGTTATGGTGGCGGTATAGGTATAAGGAGATATTTCGGTGGGCAGAGCTACAGGCAATCATTGACTGGGCACCACATTGGCATAGTCAATCAGATGGGTATGTATGATGTGGAATATGGAAAAAGAGGCAATATGTCCGACTTTTCCTATACGCTGGGAACAGAATATGGCTATGTCTTTCCGCTGAGTTCAAGATTCAGTCTGGATCTGTCGGTAGCGTTTGGCTATTTCGGCGGTAAATATAAAGTCTATGATCCTATAGATACACATTATGTGTGGCAGGAAAGCCGTTACAGAAATTATTTAGGGCCCATCAAAGCTGATATAACCTTGGCATATCAGATTAGTAAATGTAGGAAAGGAGACAAACGATGAAAATTCCTCGTCAATTCATACAGGAAATCAAGAGAATATCCTGGTGTATCCTCTTGTTGGAAATCTTCATCTGGTTTCTTTGCAGTTGTAGTCAGAAGGATTTATGCTACGATCACAATCATGCATCAAGAGTGAATGTAAAATTTGATTGGAGATATTCTCCAGAGTCAAATGCATCTTCCATGCTGCTCTACCTGATACCGACAGACAGCAATTATCGAACCATCAAAAAGGAGTTTATCGGTAAGCAGGGCGGTTATCTGCAAGCGTTGGTCAGTGTAAATTATCAGGTTCTCGGCTTCAATTCCGACATAGAAAACATCATTTTCTATGAAGATGAAGGAAAGGTGATGGCGACAACAAAAGAAGCCGTAACGATAGACCCTATAGGAATACCGGTCAATACCCTACCTAGAGCAGAAGGCACGAAGGACCAGAGAGTAGTCATGGAAGCAAATAGCCTTTGGTCATCCTTATCGGACAAAGACGTATACATCACATTGGAAGATAATGACAATGATAGGATATGCTATCAGACACTCTATCCAAGACAACGTTTTTGCACTTATAACATAAAAGTCAAGAAGGTAGAAAACAGCGATAAAATATGTAGTCTGGTTGCTGCATCTGTTTCCGGTTTGGCAGCTGGCATCCGCCTTTCTGATGGAGCGAAAACAGCAGAAAAGGTCATAGTCCCATTCTCTATGTCGTTGACTGGTGATATGGAACTGAAAGGAAACTTCCGATGCTTTGGCAAGATTCCAGATGCAAACATATCTAACAAACTGGTTATCTATGCAATCCTTAAAGACGGAAGCAAATGGTGTTACATCTATGAAATAACAAACCAGATAGATGCAGCTTGCAATCCTTTCAAGGTAACCATAATTTTGATAAATTACCTATTCCAAACAAGATTGAAAATAATAGCGGCTTAACCCCAGGAGTCAGCGACTGGAATGTTGTAGACATCCCGATAAAAATGTAATATAAGAAATTGTAGTTAATCATTTGTATATCATTTACCACAAATGATGTCCATATTTTGCTCTGTGAAGAGCGGAATATGGATTTTCTTTTAAGGAAATAGATGATAACAATAACCTACCATATAGGTATTATATGGTACAAAAATAGAATAGATATGAGCAAAACCATAAAAATCATTCACGTCCACTTCATAAGCGGTCATCATAATTACTATTTCGGAAGCGTGAGAGCCATCTATAAGATGTTCTCGCCAGAAGAGTTGGGTTGTAGCGAAATCTACCTTCGCCACCAGCTTACACAGAAGGGTAATCACTTTTTAAACGACAGGGTGTTAATCATTCGCTCTACGCTGATTAGATAGAAAAAAATGCTTCATTCTTCCATTTTCGGGATGAAAGAATGAAGCCGCCCGTTTGTAGTATAAATAAAATATCTTGACAATAAGAAAGCGTTACCCCATCTGATAACGCCCTCAGTCTTAATCTTCAAGAGTCAAGTACACCGCAGTGTATACACTATCAATGGTAGCAGAAACTACGTCATCTTCTACGGCCATGGTCTGCCAATCCTCATCCACTTCGCCATTTTCTTTGCCCTTGTAAAACAGAACGCCATTTTCCACTTTTACGGCAACTACCTGCACTTCAGTAATTTCATTACTCCAATCGTGTACTCTGATGAGCCAAGCTGCCCCGATTTCATCTTCTTTTTCCAAAAGGTTAACTTCCTCTTTACCATATTTGTCCATCACCTCAATGATAGATTTAACGATTTCCTTATGGAGATTAATTCTTTGTCCGATGTAATCAATGTATTTCATTTTCTGATGTTTTTGTGGAGAGGCGGTTAACCTCTCCGTTACCTTTTATGCTACAATTTTGTATTCGTGAAGACTGATGTAATCGTCGTCTAGTTCGTGTTCCTCATTCCACTCTTTTATCTCTTCAACTGAAATGGAGTTACGATTCAATCTGCCTGCAATATACTGTAGTGCTTCGGCTTCAGTCTTAAAGTATTCAAATTCATCTTCGCCTTCAACGCAGGAGTCAACGGCAAAACGATATGAAAAGTACTTTCCTTCAACGTCATTTGTTGCATACACTTCACATCCCTCCTCTTCCACGATATAGTATACTTTCATATCTTCGTAGTGACCTTCAAGAAGATGTCTGAAATCCGTAGCGCCCCAAGCTTCACTGGCTTCAATGCGTAAAACACCATCTTCAAGTTCGCATTCCTGTATGAAACCTCTCAAATAACTAGCCCCCTTGTCTATACCGAGAGCCAAGATGATGTTTCCTTCCCACTCCTCTGATGCTCCTTCTTCCATTACAGGACGTTCTTTGCTCAAAAACGCCTTGCAAAGGTCATTTAACTCCTGCAGGTCTTTTGACTTGCTTTCGATTCTATATAGTGTTGTTGCCCAATTTGCCATATCTGTAAAATTTAAAAAATTGAATAATAAAGTTCCTTCTCTCTAAGATGCTCGACAGCTTCGTTAGCCAACTGGCACGCCCATTCATCACGAGGGTCGTAACACCCCTGCTTGTAGTTCTCAGCCAATTGCTCCATGAAAGCCATAGTTTTTTGGAAAACCCAAATGTGCAACATTTGTGGAAGGCGTTCCGGAAAAGTTTTAGCCGAATAAGGCATCGCCTGGTGTTTGGTATCTGACAGAACTGCCATACCTTTGCACTGTAAAAAGCCAAATGATAGAGAGACGGCAACCACAATAATAAAAAAATAGAGGTCGAAGTAAGGAACAAAAATAGAATATAGATATAAAGAAAGTAATACCCCCATGCTGTAAGCATGCAATAAAGCAATAGACAAACAACACAATACCTATATAGATATATAAGTCTATAATAATATAAGCCTATAACACCATATAGATATGAACTATAACCCCCATTGAAGTGTCTCTTCCCGAAAGGCTATACCTTTTGCAATTGTTAATTTCAAAGGTATTTCGTATTTACGCCTAGAATTTGAAAAAAAAGCATTTTCTTTGCAGCCAAAAACAAATAAAATAGTAAAAAACATGGGTGCATTTGGAATTTATGTAGCGATATTAACTTTCATTTATATCGTATATTATGCCGCCATGATCGGCATGGATGTCGTTGGCAGCAACGGCAAGAAGAAAGCAGAAGTTGAAGAATTTGCTGTTGGCAACGCTCCCGACAAAGACTTTGAAGAAGAGCCTATCATTGTGAGTGAAGACGGCGATACTCCAGTTGTAAAGACCGGTGAGACAGAAGTTCCTTCACAACCTTCAACTGGTGAGAACGCGCTAATGGCGACCCCAGACAAGAGCGTAGAACAGTTGGCAGCAGAGATTCTTGCAGCAGATGACAACACTCTTTATAATCAGTCAATGGCTGTCAAGAAGAAAATGGTCAAGTTCTGTGCAGAGAGTGAGGATGAGAAAACTGCTCGTGAATATGAACGTTCTATCTTGGAGTCTATGGAACAAGCTGTAGAATTAGGCGGAAACAATATGGATGATTTAGACGTATGAAAAAGATGATAGATCCAAGATACCTGATGGTATTGTTACTTGTTGCCGTTTCTCTTTCTGCATCTGCTGATTGTGGTAGTACAGATTACAGTGGCAGTATGGGTAGATTATATGATATGGTAGTATATGTGCTGAACATGTGTGTCTTCACCATGCGTCTGATGTATGCCGTAGCATCTGTTCTTGCCATCTACAGTGCTACCAGTATCTATATCAAACTCCAGGCAGGAGAAGAAGGTTTCACGAAAAGCGTACTTGTCCTAGTGGGAAGTTGTTTATTCCTCGTAGGAGCTACAATTGTAATGCCAGCTTTCTTCGGTTTCAGTTATGGCAATACATCTACGTTAAAATTTTGGTAGAAAGTTTTTTAATGATTAATATAGTTTAAATTTATGAACAGAATGATTTTTAGTACGTTGGCTTGTGCCACAAAAAGTTGTGCTTCGGCTTCTGCCAAGCAGATTAAGACATTGGTGAAGAACCCACGCTTCGGCATGGTGATGATGCTTCTTTTCGTATTTACAATTGGCGTGTTCGCCCAGGATGCAGCAGGAAACTTCTCGGCTGGTACGAAGGCGTTGACTAAAGCAACTGAGGAAATCGCCAAGTATGTACCTATCGTTGTGAAGCTCTGCTATGCCATCGCAGGTGTTGTTGCCGTTGTAGGTGCAATCACAGTTTATATTGCGATGAACAACGAGGAGAACGACATCAAGAAGAAGATTATGATGGTTGTAGGTGCATGTATCTTCCTCATTGCAGCAGCTCAGGCATTGCCATTGTTCTTTGGCGTAACCAACGTTTAAGTTTTGAGTTATGGCAAGTGATAATCAAGGGCTATATCCTGATTATCCGGTTTTCAAGGGGCTTCAGAAGCCCCTTGAATTTCTGGGTTTGCAAGGAAGGTATATCTATTGGGCAGCCGGCGCAGTTGGTGGTGGCATTCTAGGCTTTTTGATATTCTACATGTGGATTGGTTTCATAGTAGGACTTGTCTATCTCACCATTGTAATAGGTTTTGGTGGAGCGATGATATTCATCAAGCAGCATAAGGGATTGCATTCCAAAAAACATAGTAAAGGCGTATATGTACTTGCCCACCTGCAACAGTATAGAAGCAGATGAGCAAGTTTTTTATTTCTAAAAACTATCAGTATGATTTCAATTTTTGTTATTGTCGTATTTAGCTCCATCCTGGTGGGTATGGCTATTTCCGTGAGTGCGTTTGGTACTGGCGGTAAGCGAGCCAAGATGTTTGAAAATATCTATTTCAGTGTAGAGGATGTGGATGGAATTGGCGTGGTGTATACAAAGAAGGGTGATTATTCTGCCATTCTCAAAATGGAGAATCCGGTAAGAAAATACTCAGCAGATATAGATAGCTATTACGACTTCACCACCCTGATGGCATCTGTAATGCAATTGTTGGGAGACGGATATGCCATCCATAAGCAGGATATCTTTGTCCGTAAGAAATTTGATATGAACAGGATATCTTCTGAAAACAAAGACTGCAAGAAGCGTTTCCTTTCAGACGCATATTTCCGTTTCTTCAATGGTAGAACCTATACAGAGAGCACTACTTATCTCACTATTACACAGCGAGGCAAGAGTGGTGGTCTCAAAACCTACGACTCTAACAAATGGAGAGACTTTCTCGTGAAGATACGTAAAGTGGAAGACCGTTTGAAGAGTGGCGAGATAAGCTGCAAGTTCCTCACATCCAAGGAATGCCAGGAGTTTGCAGACCGTTTCTTTGCCGTTGATTTTACAAATGAGAAAGTAAGCATGTCCAATTTCAAGGTAGACAGTGAAGAGATCGGCATGGGCAATTCCCATGTGAAAGTGTACAGTCTCCTAGATATAGACAATGTAGGATTACCGAGCAATCTCCGCCCCTATAGTGAAACAACCGTAAACAATGCTGTTCTTCCAGAGGATCTGCTCTCAGAGATAGACCATATCCCTGGTGTAGATACCGTTATTTATAATCAGATTCTCTTCCTTCCTAACCAGAAGAGAGAGATGGCAAAGTTGGATAAGAAGAAAAACCGCCATGCATCTATCCCAAATCCGTCCAATCTGATAGCAGTAGAAGATATCAAGGCTGTACAGAACGAAATTGCAAGAAATAGCAAAACCCTTGTATATGCACACTTTAATCTCGTCATAAAGATTGACGCAGACAAGGATTTTCAGAAGATTACCAACAATTTGGAAAACATCTTCTCCAAGTACAGCATAAATATCTCCAAGCGTGCCTATAACCAGTTGGAACTGTTCGTGGCAAGCTTTCCTGGCAACTGTTTCCGTCTCAACCAGGACTATGATCAGTTCCTTACGTTGTCAGAGGCAGCTCTGTGTCTGATGTATAAGGAGCATCAAGCCAAGGGAGACCAGTCTTCCCTGAAATGCTACTATACAGACCGCCAGGGTGTACCGATGCCTATAGATACCACCGGTAAGGAAGGAAAGGTGAAGTATACCAACAACTCCAATTTCTTCGTATTGGGACCCTCCGGAAGCGGAAAGAGCTTCTTCATGAACACGGTGATGCGACAATATTATGAGCAGGACACAGATGTTGTGATTGTAGATACCGGTGACAGCTATGAGGGAATCTGCAGCTACTTCGGGGGAACCTACATTTCCTACACCAAGGAAAAACCTATCTCCATGAATCCGTTCAAGATTACCAAGATGGAGTATGAGCAGAACTTCGGAGAGAAGAAAAACTTCCTGAAGAACCTTATCTTCCAGATATATAAGGGAGCCAGCCAACCTTCAATGTTGGAAGAGACCATTATCAACCAGACCATCGTGGAGTATTATGAAGCCTACTTCCATCCTTTTGAGGGTTTCACGGACGAAGAGCGTGAAAAAATGAAAGATGCCATCCTGCTTCAGGACAAGACCAATGGCAAGTATGAAGAGTATGAGCTGAAAATGGAAGAGCGTTATGGCGAAGAGTTTAACCTGGAACTTTCAGAAAACAGGGAACTTTCAGAAAAAGACAAACGTAGGGTACCGAAGCTCAAAGCCATCATCGATGACAGCGCAGCTACCGAGGGCGAGAAGGAACAAGCAAAGAAAGCCCTTCAGCGACTCACCCCGGAAGTTATTGAAAATAACTATCTTATGCGTATTGAAAGAAAGCTGGAGAAGGTGGAGCGACAGAAGAAGAAGTTGAAGGTGACAGACCTGTCATTCAACACCTACTATGAGTTTGTCCTGGAGCGTATTCCGCAGATTATGAAACAGCAGAACATCAGTTTTGATATCCATAATTTTGCAACTATTCTCAAACCTTTCTATAAAGGTGGAGAGAAGGAATACATTCTTAACAACGATTTGGATGCTTCTCTCTTTGATGAGAAGTTCATCGTCTTCGAGATTGATAAGGTGAAGGATGACAAAGTCCTCTTCCCTATCATCGTGCTCATCATCATGGACGTGTTCACCCAGAAGATGCGTATCAAGAAGGGCAGAAAATGCCTGGTTATCGAGGAAGCCTGGAAAGCCATAGCCACACCGACGATGGCTGAATATATCAAGTATCTCTATAAGACCGCCCGTAAGCACTGGGCAATGGTGGGTGTTGTTACCCAGGAGATACAGGATATCACCTCCTCCCCTATAGTGAAGGAAGCCATCATCAACAATTCCGATGTGTTCATGCTTCTCGACCAGAGCAAGTTCAAGGATAAGTTTGATGAAATCAAGGCAACCCTTGCACTCACAGATAATGACTGTAAGAAGATCTTCACCATCAACCGCCTTGACAACAAGGACGGACGAACCTATTTCAAGGAAGTCTTTCTGAAGAGGGGGCAATATGGCGAAGTATTGGGTGTAGAGGAGCCGCCTGAGTGTTATATGGCATATACTACAGAGAAAGCTGAAAAGGAAGCTTTGAAACTCTATATTAAGCTTATGCAGACAGACTACCAGCATGCCATCGAGCAGTTTGTAAGCGACTGGCACAACAGTGGCATCGGCAAATGTCTGGAGTTCTCTCAGAAAGTATTGAAAGAGAAAAAAGTCTTTTATTACAACAAAAATAATGGATAAGTAATGAAAAGAATCAATACCCTATTACTTTTAATGCTGTTTTCCTGCAAGATGATGGCTGTGGTTTGGCACAACGTCAACATCGACAAGAAAACAGCTGCTGCCATGACTGCCGCTTATGAGGTGGAAATAGCAATGGAGACAATGGCAAACGGACACCTGCAAAATATTCTCAATCACTACAGGTCAGCTTCAGTAGCCACTGCCGGAATTTTAGTGTCCAAAAAGAAAGACCGGGATGCCATGCGCAACCCTGGTCTTTTTGCGTCAGAGGAAAACTACTACTATACAAGAATCCTGGATATGGTGAAAAACCGGATTATGCCGAAGTTCATCACGGTGGCATCCCTGATGGTCAAACAGCCGGAGAATGCCATCTATTGGGGTCCCTACCTTTTGAAAACCACCACCAATGTGGAACAGCTCTGCAAACAGTTTGAACTGGTGTGTACCAATGGAAGACTTTCCTTCAAGGATGTCCAGTTTCTCCTCATCAATGACAAGCTGCAGGCTGTGTTTGACTTAGCCAGAATGGGCAGTGAGGTCAACTGGAAAGAACTGCTGGATCATCTGGGAGATTTCGGAAAGGAGTTGTCCGCAGATGATTTAGTGGAAGATTTCAAGAATCTCGGTGGCAAGCTGGCTTCCATCGGACAGAATACTGCCGACAGTAACTGGGCTGAGATATCCAAGATTGGAGAGATTTTTCATTCCAAGCCGAAGGAAATCTACAACATGTTCAAGAGCTTCAAAAGTCAGTATGAAAACTATAAGAATGCCGGTAATGTAAAGAATATCCTGATGAGCGTCATCAAAACTGCAGATGCAGAGGGTGTTGCCAACCTCTTCAAGATAGACGATTACAATGTGAGCGGCTATATCAGCAATTATGTAAAAGAACTGCAGGGAGAATACTATACCCAAAGATGGTATATCTATACAGTAGACAGTGGCAAAAAAGAAATTGCCTCATATTGTCCTTCTGCTCCTGCCAGCACAAATAACGAGGACTCATGGACTGGTTGGATTTACAAATGTAATTATATGAAAACTTCTACTCCTCCATTTCCAACTCTTACCACATCTGAGTACAATCAGCTAAAGACAGCTGCAGAAAAATCCACAGATTGGAATGCCAGCAGAAAGAAGGAATATGAAAAGAATAATCCAGGGCATACTATAAGTCTGAATTACGAACAACGTTCTTACAATTATGTCCGTGATAAAAGTGGTGGTATTGGGTCACATTCGAAGCATTGGCGAGGCAGACACTTTTCTGTATATATGACTGTAACAGACTCATGGTACATCAAACAAGAAGTTTATGAGGAAATCTTTGACTCCCAGACGATGGATTTGAAAACCTTCAAGGAAAAAATGAAGATCCGTCTCCAGGGCTATCAAGATGAAACATCCGATCAAGATGAGAGCATAACCTACCATCTTGAATGTGATGACCCTCACTATTACACAATGGCAGATGAGAAGAAGATGGAAGGCTGCAGTTCTGTAAGTTTCGTGGCAAACTGTAAGGGTGGAGCCAAGTTAGGAGAAGGCAGTTTCAACTGGAAGGAAAATGGCAAACAGGGTAATCATCTCAACGAAGCATCCAAAGGCTTTGCAAAAGAGCCTACGCCGGATTCGGAAGGAGAAGGTATCAAAACGCTGCTTGATAAGAAGAAGGAATATGAAAATCAGATTGCATCCTTAAAGAAACAGATTTCCGACAATGACAAAAGGATGCAATCTCTCCTACAACAGAAAAGTCAAGCTCTTTTCAAGGGTAACAAGACTCAGGCAAATGCCTTGCAGAAGCAGTATGACGAACTTTCTGATGCCAATGCAGCCCTGAAACAGCAGTTGAATACTACTCAAAACCAGCTCAATCAACTTAACAATGGTATTGATGAGTATTATAAAGACCTTGCAGATAACAGGGATGGCAAGTATAGAATCAATGACAATATGGCTGAGCTGGAAGGAATGTATCAGATACAGTGGTCCGACCAGGGCGAATGGGTAGATGGTAACAACCAGTATATCTTTATCCGTCACGGCTACTGCCCTACCGTGAAGAGTTTGGTAACTTACACCGCAGCCCTCTCCCTTTCCCAAAAACCGAAATATCTCCTGGGCATAAGAATCCACCGAGCCATCCTGTCGGTAGATTTCAAACTCACCAGTGAGTATGCTGCCGACAATGTGGTTGCCGTGATGCAGCTCGACATGAAAAAGAGTGAGAAAGAGCGTGCGGAAGAGGTAAATGCCAAGTTGAAGGAACTCATTGAAGACCTTCCGGACTGCAACATCAGTATCAAATATAACTATGCCGGTTCTTCCGAAGAGGAAGATGATGCAGATGCCATTCACCTGCTATGGGCTTGTGACCGACTGGATGTAGCCAGAGAGATAGACTTCCAGCTGGTATCTATCTACAACCAGCTCGTACTCCTCGAAAAGGTTATGGACAGTCGGACAACCATTCTGGATTTCCTGAAGAACAAAATTTTCGATGCTGTGGGCAGAGCCTCACGTAGTACTATCGCAGACTATGCTCTTTCCAGATGGCAGGACGCATCTATCAAGGCAGCTCAGAAAGCCTCTTTGAAGGGTTCGGTGAGTGGAGACAATGAAACTGATAAAAATAACAACAGTAAATTAAGACAACAATGAAAAAACAGGGTTTGGTATTTGTGATTATGGCAATGCTTTTCGTCTTCCCGGCGAAGAGCTTTGCCATATTGGACTATGATGCTGGCTCACTGGAGACCATGATCAGCAACCATAAGAAGGTGAGAACCGTACTTGGCATACGAGCGGCAGCAGAGATGGGAGTGTTGGAAGCCCATAAAGCCTTTTCCCAATCTTCCACTAGTTTCGAGGAGAGCAGCAAGGCTATCGACCGCTATAAAAGATGCTTCGACATCATCGACCTGATTCTCAATGGTACTGCCACTGCTTTCCATAGCGTGAATACCTACAGGAGTGTAAAGAGTAATGTAGAACTGTATCTTAAACTCCTGGATGATTATAAGACAAATTTCCTTCTGAAGGGAAACGTCAAAAATTCCGATGCCGTTATCTATACCACCAGTGTGGAAGCCATTAACCAGATAAAGACCTCTGCCATATCCATGTATGACTCCTATATAGATTTGGCAGCCTACCTTACTGGAGCAGCAGAGTTTGATGCCCAGTCAATGATGATTTGTCTTCAATGCATCAATGACAACATGGATGATATCGATTCCGCAGTAAAGAATGCCTATTTCACCTTATACAGCTATATGGTCATGCGAAAAGGCTTCTGGAAGGATGGACTCTACCGTGGCAAGACCATTGAAAACCTTGCTATGGAAGCCTATGATTCATGGAAGAAGGCACAGTATATCGCCAAACAGAAAAATTCACGTGCCGGTGGCGGCAATGAGCCTGAGAAACGAGCACCCCTCGGAGGCGGTTCACTTCTCGGTAACAAGCGGTTGAGTGAAGAAGAAATTTAAAAGAACATATAAAACAACAGAAAACAAGATTCAATGAAAAGATTAAGTAAAGGAAATACAGGCAAGATAGCAGCATTCATACTATTGCTGAACTATAGCAGTTCGTTGTCTGCCCAGACATATAATCATGAGTCAGCCATCATGAACCAGTTTACGGTGATGGAGATTGGAGCCGGGAGCCTTACCCCTAGAGAATATTATAATCTCACGCATAAGAACTACCAAAAGTCAGCCACCCTTACCAACAAGCAGAGTTTCCGTACTAAGACGCAGCAGAATATGATGAAGGAAATCTCCCTTGCAGAAAATGTAGATTCAGTCTTGTCCAGAAGAGCAAAGGTCGAAGCACTAAATATCGCCAACCGTACTCCAGGAGCTGCCGATGTGGCCTGGCAGATGGAAAAGGAAAAGATAGAAGGAGCCATGAGCAACTTCCAGCAGAACATCAACAAGATAACCCTATATGGTGGAACTTCTGATAATTACAAAGACTGGAGTAATGTGTATCATAGTCTCGCTTTTGCTATCAAGGTAACAAGAGAGTTCTATATGGATCTGGGAAGCAGAAAGCGAGAATATCTTACCATCTACCGTGACATCGTAAAAAAGAACCTTATTCTGACTAAACAGTTGAGAGTGTTGAATGCAGCAAAGACAATGAAGGAAGTCAGCAGTAAGGCAACGAAGGTAGATCGGGTAACGAGTAATGCTACGGTAGCCACTGATGCCTTGGGCAGGTGGCAACATTCTCTTGCAGTCAACGGTTTTCATAAAAAGGACTAGACTCCTTATATATAATAAGGTGTAAGCCCCTTGTATGATAAGAGCCTTATGAAGACAACGGCAAGAAGTGATAGCTTTTGCAATTGTTAATTTCAAAGGTATATCATATTCATACAGGGTATTTATGAAAATTGCATTATTTTTGCGCAAAAATATAAAACAACAAGAAATGGCATTTAGTACATTATTTTTAGATTCTGCAAGTGGTGGAACGCTTGGCGGAATAAAAGATATGGTAAGCGACCTTTCGCAAACCATTGGCGTTGATTTGTTCGAGGAAGACATTGACAACGTGGTCTTCCAGACAAATGAGTTTCTGTGTAACCAGGATTTTATCGGTTCAGACGGTCCCTTCTGGTGGATCTTGCAGATGAGCATGGCTTTGGGCGCACTCTTCAGTATCGTCGTAGCAGGAGGTATCGCCTATAAGATGATGGTAAAGAACGAGCCTATCGATGTTTTCAAAATCATGAAGATCCTGGGTATAGCTTTGGTGATGTGTCTTTGGTACCCACCTAGCAAGAGTGGTATCGGAGCTGGTTCCAATGCATGTATCTTGGATGCCCTCGCCTACATACCTAACTGTATCGGTTCTTACACGCACGACCTCTATGAAGCAGAGGCGGTACAGGTGAGTGATAAATACAATGAACTATTGCCGCTGATACACAAGCGTGATTCCGTGTGTGGAGACGTGAAAGAAAAGCTAGATGCAGCATCCAAGAACATCGCAAACAGCCAAAGTAAGGAAACACTTGCTGAAAGTACAGGAACTGCTGATGCGGTAGAGGTAACCAAACAGGCAGCAAAAGCTGAAAACAATTCCACCTTTGTGGGACTGATGATAGGACTGGACAAAATAGTTATGTTCTTCTCCATGGTCATCTTCCGAATAGGCTGGTGGAGTACCATCTTCTGCCAACAGATTCTGTTGGGCATGCTCACGATATTCGGACCGATTCAATGGGCTTTCAGTGTTTTGCCTAAATGGGAAGGAGCCTGGGCAAAATGGATTACCCGATATCTCACGGTACATTTCTATGGAGCCATGCTCTATTTTGTAGGCTTCTATGTTCTCCTTCTCTTTGATATTGTGTTGAGCGTACAGGTAGAAAACCTGACGGCTATCACACAGAGTGAAGGTTCTGCATCAGCCTATATTCAGAACGCCTTTATGACCTGCGGCTATCTGTTGGCAGCTTCAGTGGTAGCCTTGAAGTGTCTCAACCTCGTTCCAGACCTGGCAGCCTGGATGATACCGGAAGGCGATACAGCATTCTCAACCCGTAACTTCGGTGAGGGTGTTTCCTCAGAGGTGAAGAGAGGCGCATCATCCGTTATGAAATTTTAAAATCGTATAGATATGGCAGTATTAAAGAATGTAGAGAATAAGATCAAACTCGTGATGGTAGTGAGCAGCCTATTTCTGATAGGCTGCATCATCGTGAGTTTAGGAAGTTTCTTCATCGCAAAGGGCATGGTTGACGATGCCCATAAGAAAGTGTATGTGTTGGACGGCAACGTTCCAATCCTGGTGAAACAAACCACGATGGATGAAACCTTTGACGTAGAGGCAAAAAGTGATATAGAAATGTTCCACCAGTTTTTCTTCACTCTCGCACCGGATGACAAGTATATCCAATATACGATGCGCAAGGCAATGTATCTCGTTGACGAGACCGGTCTGGCACAGTATAATGCCTTGAAAGAAAAGGGCTTCTATAACAACATCATCGGTACGAGCACCATCTGTAGCATCTATTGTGACAGCATCAAGCTGAATACCGACTCCCTCAACTTCGTCTACTACGGCAGACAGCGAATAGAGCGCAGAACCAGCATCCTGATGCGCCAGCTTGTAACGGCAGGAAACTTGAAGCGTGTTCCTCGAACCGAGAACAATCCTCATGGAATCCTCATCACCAACTGGAGAACCTTGAAAAACAAGGATCTGGAAGAAACCAAGAAGTCAGATTGCAGGAGAACAAATGCCGGATAAGAATGATCCTCGTTATAAGGAGCAATATGAGCGAGAGGTGGAAGCCGGCAGAAAATTTGCCAACAAGACCAAACTCACGCTCCTGGTAATGAAAATACAATCCTGGGCAAATGTCCATCGGGTAGGATTTCTGGTGATTGTCTTCGGATTTGTCATCAGTCTTTTTGCCCTTAACATTATCAACATGATTAGATATTATAAGGCAAGCCAGAACGTACCACACCGTACAGCTGTAGAGCAGGTGGACCAGGCTTTGCGCCAACAGCGTGAACTTAAAAAAGCGAGATAACTATGGATATAAAGAAAATTAACTTTAAACAGCCCAAGTATCTGTTGCCGGCAATTATCTATCTGCCACTTCTGTTTGTTGGTTATTTCATCATTGACATGTTCAACGTTGAAGTCTCTGATGCTACCAACAAGAAGTTGAAGACAACGGATTATCTGTCGAGTGAATTGCCGGAGGCATATACCGACAGCATTCTGGGAGACAAGATGGACAATACCGAAGATCAGTTTGGTAGAATCTCAGACCTTTCCGGAGTGCAGAATGTAGAGAACGATAATGACTCTGTCAATCAGAAAAAGGATTTTGAGTCAAAGTACAGCGAGGATGAAGCCAGGAAGGTTCGCATGCAGCAAGCCGAGGAAAAGCGAAAGCTTGCAGAAATGCAGGAACGTGTGAGAGCCAACCGCAGCAATACCAACAAGGATGATTTCGTAGATCCTCTGAAAGATTCTGAGATTGCTTCTGCCCAACGTCGGAGAAGACAGAGAAGTTGGGAAGAGATGAATAAGACCCTCTCTGGAAGCGACAGCTATATGGCAAGCAATGACGAATCTGTCTCAGAAGGTGGACCCCATGAAAATGGCAACACTGCCAGTAGAACTCCTTCTACAGGAAGTACAGCCTCTTATAACAGCCATTCAGATAACGCTTCTTATGGCAACAGCAGAACCGCAGACAGTGAAGACGAGCCGGAAAAGGTAGTGAAGAAGACCAAACAGGTATCAGATTACTTTAATACTTTAGGCGCAGCCGACGGCAAGAACAAACTCATTTCAGCCATCATTGATGAAGAGGTGAAAGCTGTAGATGGTAGCAGGGTGAGACTCCGTCTGCTGGACGATATAGAGATTGGAGACGAAACCATCAGAAAGGGAACCTATCTATATGCCACCATGAGCGGCTTCGGCAAACAACGTGTACAGGGCAAGGTAGAAAGCATCTTCTTTGATGAAGACATCATCAAGGTAAGTCTAAGTATCTATGATACAGATGGTATGCAAGGCTTGTATGTTCCACTGAGCAGTTTCAGGGAAACCACCAAGGATATAGCCAGCTCAACCATGCAGGGCGGTAACATGCTTGATAATTCCACCACTTCCTCATCCGGTATAAAAAGCTGGGCAAGCCAGGCTGCTCAAAATGCTACCCAGAAGGTGATGAACGCCTTCGGTACAGCCGTGAAGAAGAATAAGGTACGCTTGAAGTATGGTACTAAGGTCTATCTTGTGGATGAAAGCCAGAAAGATAAACAGAAAAGAAAGTAAAGTAAAACAAAAAAGAAAGTAATAATATGAAGAATATAAAGAAGAGAGCCTTCTCACTCCTATTCATGTGTTTGGGTGTAACTTTAGGAACATTTGCCCAAATGGGCTTTAACAATATGGAACAACTCACCATCAATGAGCATGTTTCCACAGTTATTACAGCATCAGAACCCATCCGTCTGGTGGATATCTCAACCGACAGTATTGTGGGCGATAAGCCTTTGGATAATGTCATCCGCCTCAAACCGGCTACAGGTAATCACAAGGATGGCGAAGTGATGGGTATCGTTACTATTATCACGGAGCGTTACAGAGTACAGTATGCCCTACTCTATACCAGCAGGATAGAAGAGGCGGTTACCGATAAGGAAGTGGAGCTTATCGAGCGCAATGCCTTCCATAATCCCGATGTAAGCATGTCAACGGTAGATATGGTAAGCTATGCCATGAAGGTATGGCAAAGTCCTGCCAAGTATAGAAGCACCTTCACCACCCATAACAAGATGACCATGCGACTGAACAACATCTATGTGGTAGGAGAATATTTCTTCATCGACTTCTCGGTATCAAACAAGACAAATCTTCCTTTCGATATTGACGAACTGAGGGTCAAATTGCAGGATAAGAAACAGCAGAAGGCAACCAACGTCCAGACCATCGAGTTGAAACCTGCCCTGGTACTGGACCGTTCCGTAAGGTTCAAGAGTGGCTATCGGAATATCATCGTTCTGAAGAAGATGACCTTCCCTAATGATAAGGTGCTCACCATCGAACTTTCAGAAAAGCAGATTTCCGGACGCACCATTTCCATGAACCTCGACTACGAGGACGTGTTGGCAGCAGATGCCTTCGATACACTTCTTCTCAGAGAACAATAAAGCAAAGATAATATGAAAAAGTTACTATCTGTTATATTCGCCCTGTTCTCGGCAACAGCCATGTCTGCCCAGAGTCATGGCAACCATTTGATGTTAGGTGTCGGTGGCAGCTACCCCCAGGGGGTGGAAGCCACCCTCTCCTATGAACATGAAACCGACTATCACAATGCCTGGGAGTATTTCGGTACCATGTATCTGAAATATAAGAAAGACGAGGAAGTCGGTCATATTACCAGTGATTCCTTCTGGCGCAACTACCGTGCGTGGACAGTGGGCTTTGCCTACAAGCCATGCGTGAACAGAGGCAGGAACCATCATGGAAACGTAAGAGTAGGTGTCAGCTGTGGTAGTGACCTCGACAAGGTAATTACCGCCGGTCACATCGGCTATGAGCACACCTATAACCTCTATAATGGTTGGAGTGTGTTCTTTCAGGTGAAGGAAGATATTGTCATAAGAGGCGAAGATACCTTCAGAACAGGTGCAGCCTTCGGTGTAAAAATCCCATTATAAAAAGTAATCATTATGAAATCAGTAATAAAAGGTATCACTCATCCGATTCTGAGCATGATGCTGATGATAGCCATCACAATTTTCAGCACCTCGTGTGACAATCACGAACCCATAGACAGAGATATTCATGTAGGCTATGTTCTCTGTAACGACCATAGCTGCATGGACACGGCTTCTTATTTCAACCAGACAAAAAGAAAGGCAGTAGGCGTTGTCTTTGCCGAGAAAACAGATGACCACCCTGCTCTAGCAGTCATGTTTGATGAACTCAATGAGGTATTCTGTGATTCCGTGGGTATGGTAAATGGAACCAGTACAGATATAACATCATTCTGTGGTTTCAAGAATACCGTAGCCATGTATAACAGCTACAGCGCAGAAACCGGCAAGGGTTCTCCTTTAGCCATGGAAATGATTAACTTTCATGCTAATGGTCAGAGCGACTACCTTCCCAGTGTAGCCGAACAGCGTTTACTGGCATCCTCATCGAGAGTTATCAATCCAGTTTTGGAAAGACTTGGTGGCACACCTATAGCCTTGGAAGGAGACTGCTGGTATTGGACATCAACGGAAGTAGAGGATAATCCGGGAGTTCAAGCCTGGCTCTGTGCCACAGATAATGGTAGGTTTCTCGCTACCCCAAAAACACAGCGACATAAAGCCAGAGCTATCGTAGAGATATATGATCCTGAGTAAACAACTTAAAAATATAGAATTATGGCAACTTGGTCAGTATTATGTAAATCCCTTCTTAAAAATGCCGTAGAAGGCGGTAAAGCTGCAGCTCCTCATATTATGACGTTTTCCAAAATGGCATTTCCTTACGTTAAAAGTGGTGTTAAAGCCGTTGGCTCTGCCACTAAAAGTGGAGTAAAATTTGCAGCAGAGCATCCCAAATCAGCAGCAGTAATGACCGCAGTAGCTCTTCCTGTTGTTGGTTATAAGAAAGGGCTTTTGACTTTTGCAAAGGAAAAAGCATTAGGAGAAGAAAACACCAACAAGGGACTTGTTGGTTCAGCCTCCACCCTTCTTCTCGGGAGTCATAAAGATGCTTATGGTAATGAAAAATCTGTAAGTGAAAAAACCGTTGACACTCTTTTAGGTGAAGGCGCATATTCCTCTCTTAAAACCGGAGTTGGCAACGTAGGTGCTGAAGGTGCAGATGTATATTATCGTCTGAAGGACACGATAGGCAACGTAGGTTCTGAAGGTGCAGATGTCTATCATCAATTAAAAGGCACGCTCGGTAATGTAGGTTCTGAAGCCGGTAGTCTCTATTACGATGGAAAGGAATATGTAGGTGGTATGTTCAACGGCAATGGAATGGTCAACCATGGTAATGGCTATTACGATCCAACCACAGCCAAATATCCTAGCATGTCAGCAGTACAGGGCGTACAGGGACAGGCAGGAATGGGCGGTGGTTTGATGAATAACCTCAACTCAGCCCTTTCGAATGTTACTGGTGGTAATATCAGTAAGATGAACCTTGCCAGTTTGCTGTTGGCATCCTATATGATGTTCGGACGTTTCGGATGGTTTAGCAAGATAGCAGGTCTAGCCTTGGGCGGTATGACCATGAAAAATGTGAACCAGCGTTCTGTTCAAGTTCCACAGCAGATGAATCTTCCAATGCAAGCAGCTGTAGCCCCTCAGGTAGCAGCAACACCTGCCACAGAAGAAGACCATTCCATGACCGTTCATCGTAGACGTTAATGAATTTCTCATAAACCCATGAGGTGAGGAGCTATTCTCACCTCTTAAAAACAATAAGTATGAAACAAAATTATAAAGATATGCTTCTGGAAAGTGCCAGTGGTTATATGATGCCTTTCCCTCTGGAAGAAAAAGACAACATACAGGCTACCCTAGCCTTTGGCGAACAGAATCATCCCTTGACAAGAGAAAAGTTTTTCCACAAAGGAATTGATTTTCCTGCTAGTGATAAACCTCTCTATGCCATTGCCACAGGTGTCATCATCGGTGCCGGACAAGATGCGGTTTACGACAACTACATTGTAGCCAAATATGGCAAGTATGAAGTAACCTATGGTCACATAGCAGAAGCCTATACCCCCTATGGAACCCAGGTTGTTGCCGGTCAGGAAATCGCAAAGAGCGGACGATTTCTTCATATAGGAGTACGCTTTGATGGTATAGAGATCGATCCTGCCGAGTTTCTAAGTATGATTTGGGCTAACATCGAACAGTTGGCAGCCATGGGAATCAGTCAATTGCCATCCATGGAAACACTGGGAGACAAGAAAATAGAAAACAGTTTTGAACAAGACAAAGATGCCCTATTAATGATGATGCTCCGATGGCTTCCAAGCTACTGGAATGACCTCGTGAGCGGAGCATATACCTCTTCCCAAAGGGCAGATTTGTCTTTACGTAACATATTCCGTCAGGCAGCCGAGAAGAATTACTTTTTTGAAAGCATGCCTTCAATAGGTAATCCCCTCGGACTCTCCGGAAGAAGCAGCATCCTTGCCGGTAAGGTGCAGGATGTCTTGATAGATGATTTCCTCAGCTATATGGCGTTAAAACATAACATCTATCTTCCTACCTGGGATGAAACTCAAAAAAAAAACTTTTTGATGAAATTGCCGACGACGGAAAAACCATAGACCCTCTGCTTGATTTACAGATTGACGTACAGAGTTATGATATAGACAGGGAAGCTTCTGTGTATTTTGACAATTCTGGTACGAAATGCTGGACGAAAGCCTGGTTTAATGGTAGAGAAAAGGGAGAGAAGGCTATTGAGATTACACGCCAGTTAGCTTTAAAGTTCATTTCAGACCAGATAGGTTTGAATGAATGGCTTTCCCGGTACTATCCGAAACAGATGTCTGTTTACTATAAAGCCATAGAACAGGCTCGTCAGCAGATTTTAGGTTTTTAAAAACAGAATTATGGCAAAAGTAAATAACTATCAAACCTTCTCGCAGGTTGACTATTGTATCAGCCAGTATTACAGTAAGTACATGGCTTCCACTCTGGTTCAAGAGAAAAAGAGAATAGAAAAGAACCAGACAAAGGAGTTCATGGATGCCATAGACAAGGAGGACAACCGTTCCATTTGGGCACAGGCTGTTGACAGCAGACACGGAGTAACCCCTGCTTATCGTGCCAAAAAGCAAGTAGATGCCAATGGAAAATGGAATAAGATGTCTACAGACGATCTCATTGAAAGATGCAATCTGAGATGGAACAAAGACAAGAGATTACAGAATGACTACAGTACATTCGTCTATGCTTTTTACGAGAATCTTGTGGTACAGAATGGCGGTAAGGAGTCCAAGAAACTCTTTGAATATGCCCAGTCGTATGTGATGCACCGCTTTGAGATGCTTATGGTAGAGCAGCTGGCTAGAGAAAAGGTGCCAAAAAATACCGCAAGTTACATAGCGAGAAAAACATTCTCAGACAGCCTGATAGCCTTCGTAATGCCTACCTGTGGATTAAAGAAGGGTGAATACGGCGAGAAGGTAGAAAATAAGGCAGAGGCGATATACGATCCTTCTGCCTTATCTAAGGCTACAGGTTTTCTCGGTGCAAGCCTTATAGACACTGCTATTTTGGGCGGTTTCGGTGGCGTTGCTTCCGGAAGTACGAAGGCTATAGCTAAAGCAGGAATTGGTGTTGGTTCAGATTTCGGTATCAGAGAATTTATCGGTCACAAGTCATCCAAAGACTGGTCAAAAGAAGAATATGCCAAGGAGAACAGTAAAGAAGTCTTTGGTGATGCAGATGCATTACAGAAGATACAGACTGGTTCTGCAAAGTATCGTAAGAGCGGTACTGAGTTCATCGATAACATCAACAGTGTCTTAAGCAGAAAAATCAAGGTGGCTCCACTCTCGGTAAGTGACTCTGCCAAGAAAGTCAGCAATGCCCTGCTGGTTCAGCATAAGGGTAATTCTGCAAAGCTACTCAATACCATCAAGACTAATTTCTCCAAACAATGCATCGCCTACAAGGGTAACACTGAAATTCCCCGATGGATGTTGACTAAAACAGCTAAACAGAACAGAGCATTTGCAGCCACGTTCCATTCCCTTGCGATAGAAATGTCAAAGCAGGAGAAGGACTGGATCAAATGCGGTGGCAAAAAGATGTCTTTGAAAGAAGTAAGCCAACGAGCCTATGACTACGCCAGAGCTGCTGACAATCTTGATAAGCATACCCCTCATCAGTTCCGAAAAGCAGCATCGACAAAAGGGAAAGACCAGTGGGATGTAGAAATGGAAAAGTTGAATGCTTCCATCAATGGTACAGTTCCAGAAAAGAAACACCGGCATTCATCCTCTCCTACTCCTACTCGTTCTTCAGTAAGTAGTACACGGCTTCCTTATGCTCAACAAAGCACACCAGCTTCGTCACAAACTATTCAGACGCAACAGACACAATCCACTCAGCAAATCTTGCAGACAGGTAATAATAGTCAGCAATTTGCAGGATGGGGAAACACCCTGGAACAGATGGGACTGAACGATTTCAGTATTGTATCGAAGAATCTCGGTTATGTTTTTGCCATGCTTCCTGATATGCTTATCGGTATGTTTACTGGTAAAAACCCTAACATGAAGATGCAGGATAACCTGATGCCATTGGCTGCTATCGTAGGCGGTATGTTTATCAGAAACCCTCTGATAAAGATGCTGCTGATAGGTTTTGGTGGTGTCAACATCCTTAATAATGCCGGTCATGCATCCCTTAAGGAAGGTTTAAGTAGAAGCAGTTCGACTCTTAAAATGTATAAAAAATACGAAGATGAGAAGTTGAACCCACGTATTACAGATGTCACAATGAAAGGCGGTTCCATGATAGCAACCATTGATGGAAGCCCTTGCGTCATCAATATTTCAAACAGTGCTGCAGATGCCTATCAAAAAGGTGTAATACCACTAAATACCCTGGCAAATGCAGTACTGAAAAAGTATGATGAGAATCAGTCTTTGGCATCCCACAAGTACGAACAGATTAACAGACAGGAAAATTCCGTTCCACAACAAATAGGTATTAAATAGTAGTAAAATGCCAACTTAAAGAGTTGATTGTTCCTCCCGGTTCGTGAGAATCGGGAGGATTTTGTTAACTGTTAGAAAACACAAAACCTTGATACATCACGTACCAAGGGTTGAACTTAAAATAATATATCAAAACTATCAACGATTTTCAGATACTCTTATTCTTCCTTAATCTTCCAATCGCTGATAGTCCGCTGGGTACTATCATAATTTACACCCACTTTATACAATCGCTTGCCATCAGCGGAATATGGAATGAGATAACCCTTGTCATCAATCTGCTTCAAGGCTTCCTCGGCAGAGCCATCGTATTTCAATTCGAACACATAGATGGCTTCAGGCAGATGGAGCACGGCATCAGCCCTGCCTATGGCACTATCCTCCTCCACTTTGATAAGGGCACCCATCAGGTTGAATATCAGATAGAAGACGGTCTGAAAATCACGTTCATTCTTATTGCTTAAACGGTTTGAGATACTGGAGAGATAGGCCTTCAGGCGGACCATTGCCTGTTCTATTTCTCCTTCATAAACCAGTTCCACAAATTCATTCACCAGTCCGTTATTATCTACAGAAACCGGCGAAAGATAATTGGGCGCAAGACTCTTCAGCATACCAATTTTCACCTCCTGGTTAGGATAGCCCAGTTTATAACTCTTGGTAAACGGTTTGTATTGCTTGATGGTAAGATAACCACTCTGATAGAGCAGAGGCAAAGCAGAGGTCATCTGCTCGGGCGACACATCAAAATCGTCAACACTCACGCTCTTCTGTTCGATGTTAGTCACATTTACATGATACTTCTGCAAACTCTTAATGAGATAGCTTGGCGTACCGGAGCTAAACCAATAGGCGCCAATCTTCTGCCCCGACAAAGCCCTTATCAGGCTAAACGGATTAAACACATCTTCAGAATGTTCACTGAAATGATAGCCATCATAATATTGGCGCAATTCTTCTAGACATTCCTCGTAAGATACACCTAAAGCCTCCCCCAATGCTTCCACATCAGGTTTCATAGCTGTGGTCAGTTCTGTTTTGCTGATACCACAGATTGCGGAGTACTGGTCAAGCATGCTGATATTGTCGAGGTTGTTGAGTTCGCTGAAGATGCTGAGCTGTGAAAACTTAGTAATTCCCGTGATGAAAATGAACTCCAGATATGGGTCGAGTTTTTTTAAAGGACTATAGAAGTTCTGCATGATAAGACGCAACTGCTTGAGTTCATCCTTCTCATGCACCACATCCAGCAATGGGGCATCATATTCATCAATGATAACTACCACCTTTTCGCCAGTCTGCTTGTAAGCTCGCCTTACGACTCCATCCAATCTTTCGTTAGGATATTTTTCACCTTCACCTTTACCATAAAGCTCTTCATAGGGTAAAAGCTGCAGATTCAGATAACTGTTCAAGGCATCAGCATCAAAGTGCTTGGCACCGCTCAGGTCGAAATGTAACACAGGATGCTTCACCCAATCTTTCTCATAATCAGCAATGGCCAATCCCTCGAAAAGTTCCTTTCTTCCCTCAAAATAAGCCTGAAGGGTAGAGGCAAAGAGCGACTTTCCGAATCGCCTTGGACGACTCAGAAATATATACGACATTTTCTTTTCCCTGAAATCCACAATGTATTGGGTCTTATCTATATAGAGATAGCCATTCTCGCGGATTTTTTCAAAGGTCTGTATTCCTACAGGATATTTATTTACTATTTTTGCCATATTCTACGCACTTTACGTTTTGCGCTGCTAAGGTACGAAGAAAATCTGAATATACCAAGTTTTCTCCCTATTTTTTCCTGCAACATTCCCGTTGCAAGTAAAATCATAGCTTTTATTCGTATCTTTTTTGTAATTATATGGAAGGCTTTTGGGTCTTCAGCCCGTTCTTGAACCACATGTGAAAGTTCAAGACTTAACACTTTCTTTTGAATTTAGACGAAAGGAGTCAGATACTTACGCAGTGCAAAGATACGAATAATATTGAAAATACGCAAATTTATTTCCATGAAATATACGAAAATACGCAAATTTATATTGCAAAATCCTTTAAAAATACGCAAATTTGGAAGTTTGAGTGTAGCAGCTCCCCAAAGTGGACTGTTTTGCAATTGTTAATTTCAAAGGTATATCGCAAAAGCACCTCTTCAATGAAAAAAAATCAGTTACTTTGCCCTATCATTTTAATCGTTATTCAAAATATTATGACAAGAGAAGAGTTAAATGCTGAAAAAAAGGAAAGGGCTGAAGCCAGAATCAATTCAGCTCTCCAAACATTTGCTGATATGATAATCGCCAGAATGGAGACTATTGAAGCAAGCAACTGGAAGAAAGGCTGGACTGATGGTGAAGCGATGATAGGACTACCTCAGAATGTTACAGGAAGAGTGTATACTGGCAGTAATGCTTTTTTGTGTCAGCTTCACACAATGAAAAAGAACTATAAGGTTCCTGTCTATTTTACCCATAAACAGATCAGAGATTTGGGAGCTCATCCGAAGAAAGGTGAGAAAAGTATACCTATTTTCAAGTGGGGACTCAGTATTTACAATCGTGAAAACGGCAAGAAAGCCACTTTGAAGGAATACGACAGCCTCCCAAAAGAAGAGCGGGATGAAAAATATAAGGTTATTCCTTATCTTAAAATCTTTAAAGAGTGGAATATTGACCAAACCAATCTGGAAGAGGTGAATAAGGAGAAATACGATATCCTGCTTTCCAAGTTTGAGACCAAAGAGATCAAGGACGATAAAGGTATGTACTGTAATGCCGCTATCGACCAGATGCTGGCTTCCCAATCCTGGGTCTGCCACGTGGAATATAACCAACAGAACCCTAGTGCTCTTTATAACAAGAGCAAGGACTTGATTATAGTTCCTCGCAAAGACCAGTTTAAGATCAGTGATACGCCAGAAGAAATCTATAAGGATGGTGAAGAGTACTACACCTCCCTTATTCATGAGATGGCACATTCCACCGGTCATGAAAGCCGTTTGAACCGCTTAAACCCAGACGGAAAATTTGGCGGTTCGGAATATGCAAAGGAAGAGCTGGTAGCTGAACTTACGGCAGCCATGGTTGGCAGTGCCCTGGGCTTTGACAGCAGAATCCGTGATAACAACACCGCCTACATTAAGAGTTGGATGAGTGCTCTGAAAAAGGAACCGAAGTTTCTCCTGTCAGTCATGTCCGATGTCAACAAGGCTTCTGCTATGGTAATCGAGCACATTGACGAACAGCGCGTGAAACTGGGAGAAAAGGCTTTACTTGAAGGTAACTTAGACGGCGAGGAAGAGCGTGAAAAGAATGAAAAGGAGATGGAGAACCTTTCCAATGAAAATCAAGAGAATGCTCAGTTAGGCAATACACAGACTTTTGCACCTTCGCAAGTTGAAACCGCCCAAAATACAGAGGCGGAACCAACAGAAGAACAGGAGGAAGTAGAGTTGAGCAAACAGGAAAATTCCGCAGCCGAAGTAAAGGAATCAGCTATAGATGAAAATCCGGTATTTTCTGAAGAGGACACTCTTTCCGGTAAGAAATACTTCACCATCCTGATGAACAGCTTCACCGATGGCGAGCATGAAGGACATTCAGCTTTGAATATCAAAAGCATTTCTGAACTAAGAGATTACTTTAAGGATAATTCTTACGTTAACAAGTGGATGAATAGCGCAAGTAATCGAGAGCTCATCGAATCTGGAGCAGATAGACTTCCCAACATTCGGTATCCTCATCAGGAAGGCAGAACAATCCACGACATGAACAAAGCCTATGATCATCTCATTTCTCAATATGCAGCAGTCAAGTCAATGCGTACCAGGTTACTATTCAGTACTGCCATTGCAAACAAAAAGGAAGAAATAGACATTCTAGATCATCGAATCAAGCAAATTGCTCATCGTGTAGAACAGGCGCAAGCCATCATCTATGACTATCAAGCCAACATAAGCAGAGCTTATGATAACAGATACTTTGAAGATGAGCATAAGTTTATTCCTAGAGCAGAATACACTGCCAGTATCTCGCAGGAGCAAGCAGTAACTTCTGAAAGACCAATTGATGAGAGCTACTATTACTCTTTTGCCCGATTCGAGTCTTCTGAGCGTACCAAGGCATTTGACAATCACCGTGAAAACGGCGAAAATGAAGCACTGCTTCATCTGGCAGAAATCATGGATGTGAACAACCTCATTGAATTGAATAAAGTGCGAAAGAATGCACCAAAAACTTCTGAGGACAAAGTTCTTGTTGAAAACAATTCTTACGCTGTAACCTATAATCAGCAGAATAGTACATACGATCTTTTGCGCAAAATTGAAAAGGAAAAGGTTCTGGAACTGATTGGCGACATCAACGACAACGATGAAATCAAAGCATCTTCTATTGACGTACAGAAGTTGGCATACGAGGATGCAGCTCAGCAGATGGCAGAGTTTGCAGAGCATGAGCCACGTTTTCTAACCATGCCAAACAGAGAAGTACTTGACTTTCAGTATAACGCAGAAAGTAACCAGATAGAAGTTGGCAAGATGACCTCTGAAGGCATGGACGTACAGTATACATTCGACTACGATTTGTCGAGCAGTCCGGAGCATAATCTGTCCATTGCCCATGATGACCTTGTTGGTCTGGATGAATTTCGGATGCTGAGCGAAGAAGAGATTGAACAGAGAGAAAAGATAGCTCTCAGATGGCGAATCACAGACAATAAGCTGGAGATGCCGTCGGGTGATGTTCTCATGGTGGAGTATGACAAAGAGAAAGATACACTCAACGTTGCCTATACTACCGAGGACGGAAAGCCGGAAATATATAGCACAAAGTATAATCACGAAGGAAGCACTACGAAAAACGTGGGCGACCTTTGGCAAAATTTCGCAAACATGAAGCAATATCAATCAACCAAAGAAGCTTCCCCAGAAAAAGAAAACAAGGAGAAAGCTTCTGCCACCCAGGAGAAGAAGGGTGAAGTTTATTATTATTCGTACACTTACCTGCAATCTACAGATGATACGCAGGAATTTGACGATTTGCAAAAGAAGGGCGATTACAAGCAGATTCTTCAGCAAGCCCAGATGTATGACCAGGGTGATGCACTGGAGCAGAGTAACACCTTCAAAAATGCCAAAAAGTATAGCGGTGATGATATTCTCAATGAGGATGACAACTACGCCGTAGTGTATAACGGCAGTGTAGGTGGAACCTATGACCTCATGCGTAAGGTGACAAAAGAAGAGGTTCTTGATAATATAGACCGCTATGGCTTGGAACAGGATGCTTCTGAGGATGTGAAAAAAGTAGCCTATGAGAGTGTTGCCAAGCAGTTCTCCGAAATCAAGGCTCAGATACCAGCCTTCACCATGCCTAACAATGATGTCCTCTACTTCCAGTATAACCAGGAAAAAAATCAGGTAGAAGTGGGTCATGTTACCAATATAGGTTTGATGAAAGAGCATACTTTCGACTATGATGTCAACCAGACCCTTGATGCCAATCTGGAAGCCATCAATGAAAGCCTTCAGGAGAATGAGGAATACCAAGCTATAGAAGAAGACGAGGAAGAAGCCGAGTCTCTTGATGAAGACAACCAGGTAGATGAACCTCGTGAGGACAGCAATATTGAGACCGATGTTGCTGGCATGGCAAAGCAGTTTGTAGCTGAAGGCATGTCGACGGAAGAGGCAGAGCAGAAAGCCAAGTCTATTGCCGAGGAACAGCAGCACCAGGAGTATCACGATGAGGAGAAACAGAAGGATGCTGAGCAGAAGCAACAGCAGAAGAAGCAAGAGGAGAAAACAAAGAAAGAAGAGGAGAAAAAACCAGTAAACCATACTGCCCTGCTCTTTGCAGCCCTCGGTCTTGCTTCCGAGAAAAATGGAGTTTGGATGAACCGTGCCCAGCGTCAGCCGGCTGAGTTTATCCATTCCCATACTCCTGTTACAGCCTATAACAGCATCATGATGACCCTCAACACAGATGCCAACAAGTATAAGACCAACGTCTATACTTTCTATAAAACAGCAGCAGAAAATAACATGCCGGTAAAAAGAAACGAGGAGAGTTTGAGATTCAACTGGGTCAACTGGGACTACCAGAACATGATGAACCATGATGATATCATAACCCAGAAGAAATATGACTCACTCTCCGATGAAGAGAAGAGTTTCTATGCCAAACATGCCTCAAGAGTGGTGGAACATATCTATAATGTCGACCAGACCATTATGAATGCTAAGGATCACGAAGCCTATGGCAATTTGGTGAAGACAAAGGGCGCACCATTCGTGAAGGCAGAAGAGAAGACTATATCTGTGTTACAGCAGTATAACGACTATCAGAAAAAATATCCTGATATGGTAGTTCTTAACAAGGATGGGGACTTCTATGAAATCTATGGGGAAAAAGCCTCAGACGTGGCAAAAATTCTCAACTTGGAAGTTGAAAAAAAGAAGATGGATGGAAAGAAAGTGGATTTAGTTTCCTTCCCTAGCCGGTATCTTGACACGTATCTTCCTAAAATTATCCGGGCAGGTAACCGCGTTGGAATCAATGACAACCTGAAGGAAAAAAAGGTAAGCATTTCTGTGCAGGATAATACTGCTATTCTCAACAAAGCCTACTCCACTGCCAAGGCTGTTGCCGATCAGAGCGGTATGAAGTATGAGCGTATCATGGTTGTCCAGGATGCCAAATACGATAAGGAAGATGACAAAATCGTTGTCAGCGGCATGAGTGAGAAAACAGCCGATGAGAATCATGCTACCCTGTATAAGGCAAATGATATCTACCGGGCTGTAGTTGCCGCTGTAGGCTCAGAAAACCGTCTTGACCGTTCTGGCAGAAACAGTTTCCTTCCGGAAGACGATGCCAAGCATGAAAAGCTTGTTCAAGAACTGGCAGCAGGCGTGCTGATGACACGCCAGGGACTTCCAGCCATCCTGTCCAAAGAAAGTGAAAAGCTGGTTCCCTACTGGCAGCGAGAGCTGACAGAGAATCCGAAGATGCTGGGAGTGTTGGAGCGTGACGTGAATAACGCTGTAGAAACCATTGACAGCATCCTTGCAAAAAGAGAGGTGGACTACAAGGCTATCCGTGGACAGATGCCGGGAAAAATTCTCACCGAGAATCCTGAGCGTTTCAGCATCAGTTCCTCTTTGGCAAAGCTTCCATCTATGGAAACCAAGGAAATGGTTGTTGTATTAGATAAGAAGCATAAAACTGCAGATGTCATCCTGCCAGCTGGAGCTTCCCTTCAGGTAAACAATGAAGTACCGGGAATGAACAAGAAGAGAATCCTTACTGCCCTCGGTAAAATGGGAGTAAAGGAAGTGAGCTTCTATAATGCCGGTGGTGGATTGAGCCTTCATGAGTCAAACGACTATTACAAGGGTAAAGAGGTGACTGTCAGTAAACTGAAGCAATATGAATTGCTCACTCAACAAACTGTTGACTTGAAGGATAAGTTTGCCCCAAAGAAGGAAGTCAAGATTACCACTTTCGAGGCTTTACCAGATGATATGGGACGCTATGCTTTCTTCATCAAGGCTGAAAACGAGCCATCCTTTGCCGTATATCCAAATAAAGAGCATGTCAACCAGTTCTATTCCTCCCTGAAGAGTGAGAACAGGGCAGTTGTTCACAACGCTTTAGCAAAGAAGTATTATGAGCTGGGAACCAAGCATCCGGATGCCAGGGTGGATGTCATAACCCCAAGAAAGGTAGATATCGGCGATGCCAAGATTGAGCGTATCTGTATTACGGCAAAACGCAATGACCCGAAGCAACACATTATCTTTGCCTCCGTGAATGGAGAACGTATGCATGCACCGGTTTCCAAGGCACAGTGGAACAAGATGTGGCTTTCTGAAGATATGAGTGACTATAAGCAACGCCTGGCAGCCGTTATATTTGAGCCTTTCATCAAGAAAGAAGTGAAGAATGATGTCCAGCAACAAGACTCTGAGAAAACAGAAGAAACTGTAAAGCCGGACTCCCCTGCCCCTGAACAGGAGCAGGAAGAACAGGTAGAGCAAACTTCCCATAGGGGGCGAGGAATACATTAATATATAAGAGTGCGCCTTTCGGCACACTCTTTAAACGCTAAAGAAGAATGTCACAACAGAACTTTTATGAGAAATATGCCCAGTTGGCAATAGACCAGCAGATCAAATACGGCATTCCTGCCTCTATCACCCTGCAGCAGATGGCATTGGAAAGCGGTCATGGCAAATCCGACCTGGCAGCAAACTACAATAATTATTTCGGTGTGAAAGCCGGTAGCAGCTGGAAAGGTCCCACCGTTATGAAGGTGGATGACCACAACTATCCGGAAGCATTCAGGGTTTATGGCAGTGTAGAGGAGAGCGTGGAGAACCATTCTAAAGTACTGATGGCTTCACGTTACAGAAACTGTTTCAACTATTCATCTACCGACTATCAGAACTGGGCTGTCCAAATCAGGGCAGCCGGTTATGCCTCAGACAAGACCTATGCCCAGAAGCTCATCAATCTTATCGGTGAGAACCAGTTATATAAATATGACCAGATGGCATTGGAGCAAGCCCGGCAGCGAGGCGTAGAGATTGGATATATGAGGAACAGCAAAGCCCCTTCCACTCCAACCTCTACCCCTTCCAAGCAGTTGCTGAATCCTCTTCAGGGAAACTGGGCATTGCCGATAGACCTAGCCCAAGTGAAGGTAACAGGACAGTTCCATGAATCACGTCCTGGTCATCTGCATGGTGGACTGGATTTGTCAACCCAGGGAAAGTTTTTCCCGGTAGCCGCAACGGAAGATAACGGAAAGGTTGTCGATGTGAAGCACAATAATGGTGCTGCCGGCAATATGGTTACAGTGGAATATAACCGACAGGATGGTATCAATATACGTGCTACCTATATGCATCTGAGCCAGATAGACGTGAAGAAGGGAGATATCGTGAATGCCGGTCAGCAGTTGGGCATGTCGGGAAATACCGGAAGAAGTAGCGGACCCCATCTGCATTTTGAAACCAGTGTCCAGAATCAGAATGGAGAGTGGGAGAAGTTCGATCCGAAGAACTATCTGGCAGAGATGGAGGTAAGAAGCGGCATCACCACCTCACTGGATAGAAACGGCAAAGACTATCTTGCAGAAGCACGTAACAGTATGGCATTGGATAATCAGCCTTCACAGCAGACGAACCAACTGCAAGACAGCAATATGGCACTTCTGGCTTCCATCACTAATTCCAACGACCCCACGAAATGGTTGAGCTATATGATGCAGCAGAATGGTGAAACGCCAGGCAGCGGTCAGGACATCATCTCCAGTCTGATTTCTTCCCTTTTCTCTGCCGCTCTCACTCTGGGCTTGAAGATGAGAAGCGAAGAACAAGCCGAAGCCGAAGAATTGGCTTCCAGCAAAGCGGCAAAGGTAGAAGAGACAGAAGAAAACAATGTAGTGAAAATGAGCCGAAGCGACGTACAAAAAATACAGGCAAATGCCAGTATGATGTTCGATGCAGAAAGTCCAGAGCAGGGTCAGCAGCAGAGCCAGCGTCTTGCTTAACAGAAAATTTATTCGATAACAAATAAACAAAAAATTATGATCAAGTGTAATGTAACAACCTGTGGAGTGATTACCAGTTCCGCAGAAGAGAAAACAAGTAAGGAAGGTGAAAAGTTCATTTCATTTTCCATGGTGGTACCTTTTGAAGGTAAGGATGGTACAGTAAAGGAGCAGTATATATCTGTTTCAGCACCAGGTGATGCCCAAAGTGCAGCCAACTATTCTGCCGGAAGAAGAGTAACCGTTTCCGGTGTGCTTCATATCAGAAAGCACGACAGCAGCACCTATTTGAATCTCCGGACAGACACAAATATTGAGTTCAATGAGTCCACCACGCCAGACCGCCTTGTGGGCAGTATGGAGTTCAGAGGCAAGATTTCGAAGAAAGGTATCAAGGATTTCAACAGCAAGAAGGGTAAGCCTATGCAGTCATTCTCAGCCTTCTCTTCTGATAAGAATGGCGAGAACTATGAGTTTACCTGGGTAAGTTTCATCAATCTCTCCCCTATCCATGAAGAGTATCTGGCAGCAGATAAATATGTAGAGGTACATGGCGATCTCCAGCTAGACGTGTTCAAGGGAGAGTTGCAACTGGAATGCAAGGTAAAGAGCATAGCACCTTGGGAACTGAATAAGACGGCAGAAGCAAATGCAGAGCAGCAGCCATCTTAAACACTCCCTACTCCGTGTATTTTATGTGTTTGCAGTATTGGCAGTAGGTGTTTTAGGCATCTTGCATCTGCTGTTCAGGCATCACAAGTAATCATTCTAAGAGAGATAGCATGAAACTTTCAGGCTATTTCTCTTTACTTATAAAAAATATGGAAAAGGAAAAACAAAATATGATAAGCCGTTTCCTGCAGGGATGGGGACAGCTTTTTGGTGGTAGTAAAAATGCGCCGCAACCCAAACCATTCCCTGGAGACCGCTTCTTCTACCCAGAGGAATTAGCGTATCTTTCAAAGACAGGCGAGCCTCTTTCCCAAATTGAAAAATGGGCGGTAGAAGCTGGTAGAAAGGCATATATAGAAAGCTTTGGCTCTACTGCGAGACCCGGTTTCAATCATGTGCAGTGGCAAGGCGGCATCATGAGCAGCTATGTCAAGGGGCTTCCGGTAGCAGACAATGAAACCGAACAGGTAGCTAAATTGAAGGAGTTGAAGGCACAGAACTATATCCTGCCGGACAATCAGTTGGATATTATCAGAAAGTATGAGGCAAGAGACATTCTAGACAGATACTTCAAAACCAACAATGGTGATATCTACCATGTAGAAGGTTTAGAGACTGGCAATAAAGAAGAGCCAACATTCTCATTGATAAAATATTCTCCAGACGATTTTTCCGGGAAGAAAGAGAGCATTGGCTTTGAAAAGTTCAAAAACGATATTCAGACTGTCTATCATCCTTTATCCAGTAGAGAAGAAGCTGCATTTAAAGACAGACTTGCGGATGCCTTGAAAGCTAAAATTGAGTATGATATGATTGGACGTACCGTCTTTGAATCTCCGATAGCTATTACAGAAGGGAAAATACCTATTGAACAGCAGAAGGCGTATGGATTGGAAAATGGCATCTTCATACCTAAATCATGGGAAATCCTTTATGGTGGAACCAAAATTGTCGTTAAGGGACAATCTGACACTAATGAGGATAAAGCCCTAACCATCGACTATATGAATGCCTGCAATTATAAGGCATTACTGGATGTCGTATATGATGGCGTGTACAGACAGCGTGACAGCAAACTGTCTGCAGCTTTGGTTGAAACATTGGGAAACAAACTTCCCAATGGAGAAACCTTTTACAAGACACCTCGCAGCAGTGCCCTATTCCATACAGACAAGGGTGTTGATATTGACAGCATACTGGTGGATAAGCAAGGTGAATTGTTTGCCCTGTCAAGCAATCATCATGTAGAACTCAGCAAGAATGATCTTCAGAAGATGAAGAACAACCTTGTTATCAATGGTATCATTGAGCATAAGGAATTAGAGAAGGAACTTATTGTTCCCTTGATGAAAGATTATGTGGATTCCATGACCACAGGAGAAGACATCCATTCCGGTAATATCGATAAACTTCCTGTAAATACAAGAATCAAGAGTCTTTGCAGACAAGAATGGCAGTTAGAACAGGCATATAATCAATATGCAAATCATCCGGCAGATGAAGACTTTGCCAACCAGTATAAGGCTGAATGGAATGCTGCTTCTCTAGCCTATACTCTTGAACTGAAACGTCTGGTGGATGCCTATAGAATTAATCCTGGAAAGGTAGATTTAGAGAAGAAGGCACGCTTTGACCGTTTGAATAAGCTTCTTCATTCCGTTCCAAAGCCATTAATAAAGGAGCTGAATAATTCTTTAAACGTTGGCAACAATGTCTCAAAGGGCGAGACAGACATCGTTAATAAGGATTTAGAAAAATCCATGAAAGAGGCTGAAATGCTTGCTTCTGCACTTAACGATGAGGAAGAAAAGAACGTAAATGAAGAATCTTCTATTCCATCTACAGAAGGATATGGTCGTTGGCATACTCCAGATATAAAACAAAGAGAAGTCTATCTCCAATATGGCAAGTTGCTATCAGAGAAACTGGCTTTGCAGCAAACCTACGAGAAGCTTCCTCTTACCAACAACAGAAGAAGTATGCCAACCAGCCTTGACAAAAAAGAGTATCAGGGAATACATACCTTTGTTCTTGCCCTCAATACGGAGAAGAACGGCTTCTTTATGCCGGTATACCTGACAGAAGAGGACTTGAAGCGTAAGAAGCTCCTTGTCAAAAAGGACGCCAAAAGTTTTCCTCTCATCGAAAAGCGTGGAATCGTGAACGTCTATAATATAGAACAGACCAACTATGCCTTCCGCTATCCGCAGGAATATGCATCCCTGAAGAATGAGCTGCTTTCTGAGGAACAGGAGAATAAGAAGGAAAACCGGCTTCCTCGTCTGTTGCAGCCTGATAGATGGAGTTCTGCTATTGTCAAAGACGGAAAGCCAAACCTTGCATCCTACAATAGCAAAGAGGATGTCATTCATATCGGCAGACAGGACCAGTATGATAAGGAAGATGATTTCTATAGAGATTTGGCAGAAGGACTCATTCGCAGTACAAGACAGAAAGAAGCCCGAAATACCAAATACAATGCTTTGGTAAAGGAAGAGCTGATTTCCCTTGTAGGAGCCAATATGCTCGGACAGGAAAACCGTTTTAACGTTTCCGTTCCACAGCAGAGTGCTATCTGGAAGAAGAGACTGTGCAATGACCCGGATTATGCAAGAGATATTTTGATCTCAGCAAGTGTTTCTCAGGTATTAGTAGAATCACGCATATCAGGTATAAAACCACAGCTAGGTAATGATATCGATATGCGCTCAGCCACACCCATCAATATCGACTCCGATGGAAATGGAATAGTGGATAGCCAGGAAAATCTTGTTGCCGATCAGAAACAGGGCAGCAATGAAAACCAGGAACAGCAGGCTGAAGATTCCGTCAGCCACCATGTCAGGCATGGCAGACGATAAGTAAAAAGCTAAGGTGGGGACATTCCTCACCTTAGCTTTCATAGCTTAAACCACAAAACTATTTACCTAGTTTCAAAACGAGAAAACTGATATTTTGCAATGAGCCATCTTCCCAGATGCCCCATTGCGCTGTTATAATAAAAACTGAATTTGTAAAATTCTAATATAATTAAACTGCGCTGCAAAGTTACCCATATTTTCAGTAAAACAAGTCATGATTTCGATATATCTTTGAAATTAACGTTTTCAAAACCTCAATACTTTTGCTAGTTGCAAAATTATGATTACCTTCGCATAAAACAAAAGGAAAAGTTATGGAAAAAAGAAGTATACATGCAAAGAAGCGTGTAAGCATATATACATTGATGTCATACGTTTCACATGTTTACAGTATAACATATAAAACGTATGACATACAGAACTACATTTTGTTATCCCGAGGAATGGTTTCAAGATTCCCTTTCTTCGGGATTTATTAGTTTCATGCTTTGGACATTGCGAAAACGAGCCGTTCCTTGGAGGCTTGCGCCTCCAGCCACTGGGCGAACCACCGCAGTGTTTTCAAGGGTATTAGGTTTAATCCTTGTCAAAACTTGTGTCCACAAAGACACAGCAAGGTATGGTTTAAGTTACTCAAAACCTTTTGGGTTACGCCCAAAAGACATTGCCCCTCGGAAAGAAAATTTCTCCGAAGTCGATCTTATAGAACCTCGCCTGCAAGTATTATACTTCTTTTTTATCTAACATGGTTCTATGTAATATTTCGTTAATATTTTTACTTAATTCAATTAACGCCCTAGTTATAACATGATGAGCTTTACGATAAGTTCCGAAAGATAATTCTTTGAAGTCATTGTCAGAATATAATCTGCCTGGTTTATGACATCTTTTCGTGATGGAAGTATCATCCGAAATCATTTTTGGAGGATAATACCACCAGTTTCCATAAGTACGTTTTGGAAATACCAAAGAAAAGCAATAGTTGCTATAATATACATATCTTGCTTTTCCAAACATAGAGGTTTCTTTGTCCCAGTTTTCATTTTTGACTAATCCATATGGAAGTATACGAAAAAACACATGATTAGTATATATATATCTAAATGAATTTTCTTTTCCTTTATAGCATTTTTGTTTCTCCAAAATATTTTCAATTTCATTGGCAGCATTCTTTATAGGTTCTAATATTGTATTATATTCATCTTCAGAAAGATGGTAAGCATATTCTATATTATGTAAATGGATACTACTGTCATCACCAGTTATATGCCAAGAGAATCTGTCTATAATATAAGAATCTCCTAAAATCATAGTAGGTTCTCCTATGTGAAAACATTTACGAACTCGGGTACATGCAAGTTTCCCATCTGAAAGTGTAAACAAAAAAGTTTCTCCTTCTAATATAGAAGGTTCGTTGTGGTCAGGAAATTGCTTAATTAAATCCTTAAATAATATCACGTTTGGAATATTCATATTTATTATCTTTTTAATTTGTTTATCTTAGCACAAACATTCTGCACATAGTCAAGCCCATTCAGCATGGAATGTGAATCTATACCATCCAAGAGAACAGCGTTTGTATCTTCTGATACTCATTGATGATATAACTTGTGTCTATCTCAGACTCATGCGACCTAAAGCATATCGGCTCATGGTGGCAATTCTGTTTCTTAGACTATTAACCTTATCAAGTTCATTGAAGATATAAGTGTTGTTATATTGAATGATTGCCGATGAGCGAGGCTTGTTTGGGAAAGCTCGCAATAGACATTGTCCTGTTGCACGATATTGTAATTAAGCAAACATGTATTTCCATACGCCAAATTCCAGTTCAACTATGAGTTTGGAGTGTGAATAGATACCTTGTCGATTTAATCTGCTATATGCCTCGTCTATGATTTTCCTTGTCTCGTTCATACTCACATTGGAGAATATCCCTTTGCCTTGAACGGAATCTCTCAACCAGTCGTTTCCCAAACAATCGTATGCACGTTGCAGAAATTAGAACCGTTGTTAAATCATTACCTCCATTGAGGTGAAACACTCATAAATCGCTCATTTTAAGCTATTCGGCAGTTTTTAGCGTAATTTTATCTAAAAAGTAGTCGGAGCATGACACGCAACTTTACCAATAGCGGTACTGTTGTAAACTCGTGCTATATTTTTTTAGCTATGCCCATCGTCACCATTTCTTCAAGAGAACTCGCCTTTCCATCCACTACCCAGGATTTGCCGACTCGCTGAATATTATGTTCCTTGTTGTCTATCCTGTATGATATTCCTTCTCTTGTTGTATAGGTGGTGTCACCAATAAAATTGAATGTTCTCATCTGTTTTTGACTTAACCGTGCTGTCGAGGGCTTATATGTGCTTGCAAAGGTATAAATAAATTCTTAGAAATCCACATTTTTTTGAAGTTTTTTAGCTAGGATTATATTTTTTCGGGCAGGTCGCACACGTTGAGCCACATGTAATTTTGTTTGTGATGGTGTTGGCTCATGTCTTGCGTGATCTGGAGCTGCACATGAGCAATCCTCTATCAGAATATTCATATATATAATAAGGTGTAAAATGTAAGGCATACTAAAAAATGTTCCCTTACCTTCAAAAGATAAGGGAACTCGAAATAAACATATATTATAATAAAAGAGGATTATTACCCCAAAATGTCTATCGTGGCATTGGAAATCAGCGTTTCCATGTTCTGTAATGTTGGTGAAGCCAACTTGAAAGATGTGCCACCGATGGATCCGCAGATGAAATCTATCGCCAGCCACCATTTCTCAACAGTAGCGTCATCAGTATCTGTTTCTTCGGCACAAAGATGCTTGTCATCAGAAGTAGGATTTTTGTACCTCCACAAAGCAATCTTAGCTGCAGTAGTATTGTCTGCAAGAAGAGAATTGGTCATTTCAACATCCTGCTTCCAATTTTCGTAAACTTCTATCGAACTTTGAGAAATAGCAGGAGTTGCCTCTTCTTCCATTTCATTCTTCTCTTCCATTTCCAACATCGCAACGCTATCATCTTCATCCAGGTATTTGACGGCTGACTCTTCGCTGTCTTCCAGACCATGGTCTTGGAGATATCTGTTGTAAGCATCCAACATTTCCTGAGAATGATGCTTTACATACTGCTGATCTGTTATCTGATGAGAGAAGTAAAGTTCATTAATACTTTCTTCTCCGATAAAACCGTTTAATTCCATATATCTATAATGATTCGTTAAACATGCATGCCTCTTCCAACTTTTACCTTCTGTAAGATGGCATCCTGTTCTGCACACATTTCTTCTGTATATTCATCTTCTTGAACATAGGAAAGCATACCCTTGTCATCTCTTGTCCAACAGCCATATATACCAAAGTTGTATTTGTCAAACGCCAAAATACCATCACGCTCTTTCTGCCAAGCCTGAGCATCCCCATTGACACTGAGAATACCAGTTTCCTCGTTAAGGTCAATACCAATAGAAAGCATCTGGTCATCTTTCTCCAAGGTAACTACCTCACCATTTTCAAGTTCCTGTATATGATCCTGGTCGATACCCATATTGTTGGCAAGCAGCGACAGGTTATTGTCAACAAGATTACTCTTCACAGAAATAATGGAGTTGGTTGCACTATCGAGCTGTACATAGTTCCAGCTGTTGTTGGATGGAAGTATAACTTTGAGAACCTTACCCTTTTCCAATGCCTCTTTCTGTTTCCCGGAAAAATATTCCAGATTGCCCTGGTTCTTAACTGGCAAGAACATCGGATGAACCTGTTCATCCTCTTTGATCAAGCGGATGCGAGCGAAATCCTTGTGAATGACACCATCCCCATCAACTTGCTCTATAGGAAGCAAAGGAGTACGCATGCCCCCCAACAGCTTATTCATGATAGGCTCAGGAAGGTCATCTATCATTTCCTGAGTAAGCCCGAACTTCCTCAACTCCTCGTAAGGAATTTCATTTTCTTCAATTCTTTGTATATTCATATAGTCCAATATTTAAAATTTTTGGCAAAGATACAAAATAGCTAATTGCTGAACATTCAAAATTCAATATACCTTTGAAATTAACAATTTTAAAAGCTAGAAGCATTTTCCCAAATACCCTTTCCAAAACCACCGAAGGGTTTTGCAAACGTTAATTTCAAAGGTATATCGTGTTTAAATATAAGGTGTAGATGAAAAGCATTACTTTTGCATTTTGAATATAAGATACAAAAAGTAACAGACAATGATCAGATATGTAATACTATCATTATGCCTTCTATGCTTCATGCCCAAAAGCATGGCACAGGGAAAGAAAGAATCCAGGGAATACTGGATAGATAAGTATCTCAGCGTCAGTTTCCCTCTGCAAAGCATCAAGGTAAATTCCTTTTATGGAAGCAGAGTTGACCCTTTCACAGGGAAATGTAAGCAGCATAAAGGCTTGGATTTAAGAGCCCGGTACGAAGAAGTACTGTCTATGTTTGATGGCAGCGTGAAGAGTACCGGCTATGACAAGGGTTCTGGGAAGTATGTCGTTCTGCAAAATGGCGACTGGACCATCAGCTATTGCCATCTATCAGAGATTTGGGTAACACCCCAGCAAAAACTCCTGGCAGGAGATCCGATTGGCATTAGCGGAACCACTGGAAGAAGTACCGGTCCCCACCTTCATATCAGTTGCAGGTTGAAAGGACAACTGGAAGACCCCTACAATCTGCTACTGTATGTAAAAGAGACAAAAGCCAGGGCTATTAAAGCCCTCAGAGTAGAGGAAAACAACCTGTTTTCTCCAGCTGAGTTCATAAAACACTATGCGGAAGCAGCGATGCGACAACAGCGGAAATATGGCATTCCATCTTCCGTTATTTTGGCTCAGATGGCACTCGAAAGCAAATGGGGAAACAGCAATCTGGCACAAGTGGGATATAACTTCTTCGGTATCAAAGCCAACCAGAACTGGCTGAAAAGCGGTCTCCCCTATAGCACTCACGATGATGACCGCCCCAATGAGAAGTTCTGCAACTTCCTCTCACCGGAAGAAAGCATAGAATATCACTCTCGACTGCTGATGAGTGACAGATATGCAAGGTGCTGGAGATATAAGCCCACCGACTACCATAACTGGCTCTTGTCTATCAAGGCAGCCGGTTATGCCACACGCAGAGATTATGTAAAGGTGTGCGAGCGTATCATCCGGCAGCATAAACTGTATCTCTATGACCAGCAAGCAGAAAGAATGTGAATACAACAAAAGAAAATAAACAATAAGAAAATAAAGAAATGAAGAAATTAACGTTTTTATTGGCAACCTTCCTCATGGCAAGCTATGCCAATGCACAAGTAGTTTTCGGAGAGAATGAAAAGGAGTTTGTAAAAAGTACCTCATTCTCCAGTGGTAGACAGCCAAAGAAAGATGCAAAGCCTTATCTTTCGGGACAGGAGAAGTTCAAACTCTCAGCCGTTGGCGACAACTGGTTTGGCAGTGTAAAGGCAGGCATGTCAACTTTCACCGGTGCTCCTGTAGGATGTACCGATTTCTTTGGTCATACACGCCCAACGATGCTTGTAAGTTTCGGAAAATGGCATTCACGCTTCTTTGGAACCCGATTGGTTTATCAGGGTTTTACCTTCACCAATGCCGAGAACAAAGCCATGAACTACCAAAACTATCATGGAGATCTGATGCTGAATCTCTCCAGCTTCGTCCGTAGCAGCTACAATCCACTTCCAAGATGGGATTTCGCTCTCTATCTGGGAGCAGGTGCTATCAAGAACACCACCATCCATAACGCACCTTTTGCCGTCAGTCACGGTTTTCTTTGCAGCTACAGAGCTACCAACCGCCTCCATGTAACAGCCGAGATGGGTGGAACCAGTACCTTTCAAAGGTTTGACGGCATAGGCAAGGACAAGCATTTTGGCGACAATATCCTTCATGCATCCCTGGGTGTTACCATCGGTATCGGCAAACAGGGCTTTGACCGAAAGCCGGTTCTTGAAGTATTGGGTGACGATGGTTATCATACCAGCCTTCAGTATGACGGCAGCAAATTCCCTAAAAATGATTTTGAAGGACTTAAAAGTTTGAAGGAAAGAATGAGCAAGGAAGACAATGGCTCTTTGGCATCTACCGGTATTCAACTGGATGCCCCGATTCTGTTCTTCTTCAAGATCAATACCACCACCCTCATCGACAAGCAGCAGCTAGTGAACATTAAGGAGATTGCAAAAGCCGTAAATGAAAACGATCTTCGAATCAACATCTATGGAGCCGCCGACAGCAAGACCGGAACACCGAAGCACAACCAGAAGCTCAGTGTTCGCAGAGCCAAATATATTGCCAAACTGTTGATGAAGGCAGGTGTTGACAAGAGTAAGATGCGTGGTTTCAGCAGGGGCGGTATCAATATCTACAAGCCATATACCGCAAACCGCCATACATGCGTCATCGTCTATAAGGAACAGCAGTAACATTTAAAGCATATAGTCATGACTATCATACGTAAAAATACCAATCCACGAGCAACCGATGTTGCTCCGCAGCTTCAAAGTGTATTGCATGCCAATGGTATGCAAGCCCATATTTCATTGTCAGAGACTGGAACCTACCAACTCGTGACTATCTCACACAACTCTTCTCAACCTCGTTATTATGACCTCAACGAGAAGCAGTTGGATGCCTTGGTCAATGGTGGCACGAATGCATGGAACAAGAACTCATATAACACCTTCGTTTCCATTGTGAAAGACGATTATTATATTCCTGGTTCCTGGGTGGCAGCCAAAAATGCCAATTCTCCGGTAAATCACGGTTTGTGGGGACACACCATCATGAATGGAGAATATGGGTATCGAGATCCACGATTCCGTCCGTTTGCCGGTCCGGGATTTGGAAGATTTGACAATTCACCTCTTGGCTTCCTCTTCGGTGGTGGCAGATATCACATCAGAAGAGTTGAGGGAAGACCCTACTTTGCAAACAGTGCACCTGTTGTGGTAGAACGTCCTGATGGCAGACTGAAACCTGGTGAGCTGAAATCGGGCAGCTATGGTTTCTATGATAAAGGAAACCAGAAAAAGGATGCTCTCTCCAACCTTGAAGTGGATGTCAAGCCTAGGGTTCTGGAACGACCAAAAGGCAAAGCCTTGCCTCTGAAGGACTATATCAATGGTTACAGTACCCTTCTGACCTTTAGCGGTGCAGGTTTTGCAGAGGTACTTTCATCCCATGGTATTGTGGTTGATAAAGACAAGAAGACCCTCACCATCAAGTCAGACGGCGTAAACAAAAATCTGGAATATACTCTTACCGATGAAGAGCTCAATACCATATTGAATGATAAGTTGAGATTTACAGATACCAGAGGCAAGAAAAAGCATGTTCACAACAAGAATGCCCCTAACATCAGTGAGCGTCTTGATGTTATCAATAAGGTTATCGCAAATGACTTTGCCGACAAGATAACAGTTGACCATCTTCAAAGCAAAGACTATATCAACATCAAGTTGAAGCCGGAAACAGCAGCTTCGCTTGGTCTGTTAGAAAAACAGGCAAATGCATATAACAAGAATATTGATACATTGGACCTTGATATGAGGGAAATGCGCCAGGACTACAGGACCGGCTTTATAGATAAGTGGAACTCTATTGGTGTTGTGGACGGACGAACCCTTTCTGAGGATAAAGGTTTCTATCTTCCTATGAATAAAGGAAGAAGAGTTGCCGTTGGTGAGATACAAGCCTACCCTACCAATGATGGTACCAAGACATCTTATCGCATGACAGCAGTCATCAACAATCAGGTGATGAGTCATGAAATTTCCAAGGATGATTATATCAAGTTCATCAACTATGATGACGAACACCGTTTGCAGCTCTTTGACAAGGTTTTCGATGAAGTGAAAATCAAGAGTGCATCCAACGGCATGTTGGAAGACAATACTCGTTCATCATATCTTGACGAAGCAAAAGATGTTGTCAGACTTGAAGGTGATTACAGCCTAGTAAGCAGCAAAAGTTCCGCAGCCATTACCGGTGCTATGGCATGGAAGGATAATATCTCAGGCGATTATACCATCAATGTGAGAACCAACAAGGATGCCGGTATGTGGTCTTTCAAGATTACGGAAGATCAGTATACAAAGTTCAAGTACGCAACTAATAAGGAGCGTGCCCAAATGCTTACCTCCCTGATTCCTCTTACAGATGAAAACAAGGAGAAGATGAAGGTCGTAGAATCAGCTTCTTTGTATAGAGGTGGCTATGTAAAAGGACAGAATGCAAATGTTTCAGCATCCTTGGAGAAGGTCTTGCAGGATTTGGAGAAAGCCGGATTAGGCTATAAAATCGTCAATAACCGTGACCTTCCGGAGCAGGAACGCTTTCGGGTCCTTAAGGAAAGTGTACAGAAGTTGCAGGAAAAAGCCAACAAGTCCGGAGCCAAGATAGCCATCCCTTCCGATTCAGAACTTTGGCAAATGATTAAGGAGCATCCTCACACGCAGGTTCCTGACCAGCAGCAGGAATCAAAGTTGAAGTCAGCAGAGCAAAAGCAGTACAATCTTAACGACCTTCGAGAGCAGACAAAGATCAATCTTCTTGGCGATGCCTACGTGAATGGAGACTCCCTTGAAAATCTGAAAGCAAGCAAGGAATGGAAGCGAAGCGGCGAACATGGCCGTGATACCCAGGTGGAAGATATCGTAGTGGAGAAACTGAAGGATGCCAAAGGCCAGGAAATAGAAGGCAAATACAAGATGACAGCTGTCATTGATGGCAATGTCTTCTCCCATGAAATTACGGAAAAGCAATACAACAAGTTTATGACCGTAAACAACCTCCAGCGTATGAAACTCTTTGACAAGATCTTCCCAGAGGTCGAAATGAAGACGAAGCCAGAAAACCGCTTCAACCTTGGAGCAGCCCTTCTTGCTGCCGTGACAACAGGCGTGGGAGTAACGGCAATTGCATCAGAGCCTCGTCCGCATCACAATCCTGTGGTATTTGAAAGCGGACCGGTGTTCTCAAAGCCTGGTGTTGTTTCTGCTGCTGAAGTTTCAGCATCCATTTACGAGTCTATGAATAATGGACCAGCACCATCAGAAGGTTATGGGTTAGGTAGATAACAGATTTCATATCTAACAGAAAAGATATATGAACGATACAGTACATATCTTTAGAACAGTAACGTTACGTCCTCATTGGTTTCAGTATGTCATCAATGAGTTCGTAGCGTTGTGTTTCTTTCTTGGCAGCATCTGGGTATGGAAATTTTGCTACTTCCAATACCACGAGTTGGCAAAATACGTTGGCATAGCTTTATTCCTCTATCTGCTTTTCAAGCTGATATATCTGGCAAGGATGGAATATGTGATAACAGGGGAACAGATTATCATCATGCATGGTGTTCTGTACCACTCTACCGATTACGTCGAGTTGTACAGAGTTGTGGATTACCGGCAGCACAGAAGCCTTCCACAGCAGATTTTCGGACTGAAGACCGTAACCATCTTCTCTGGTGACCGGAATAATTCGAAGCTCGATATGATAGGCATTAAAGCCAATAACAATATTGTTGCCGACATAAGGATGAGAGTAGAATTTAATAAACGACACAAAAGTATTTATGAAATTACAAATAGAAATTAAGAGAACAATGATTCTCCTGTTGTTCTTTTCCACCATGATTTCCTGCTTCGGGCAAAGCGTAACCCAATCCAATCCTCTGGAATATGCTGCTATCGGTGAGGGAGAGTCACGAATAAATGAGATCATCGGCAAGCAGAATGAAATATTGGACACCTTAAGCGTGCTTCATGGTGGAATGGTTGTTGCAGAAACCAAGATGAAGAAATGGGAACAGAAGTATAACAGTTACCTGAAAACAACCCAAGGTTATGCTGATGCCATCAAAGCTGGCTGTACCCTCTATATGCAAGGAATGCAGACGCTTTCTGCCTTATGGGAAATCAATACAGCCTGTAAGATCAATCCCCAAGGAATCGCTGCTTCAGTTTCCATGAATACAATTTATGCCGAAACAGCTGTAGAACTTGTCAAGACGTATCGCATTTTGAAGTCGGTTGTAGCCAAAGGCGGTGAAGGTAACATGCTCAAAGGCTCGGAACGCACAAAGATTCTGTGGCAGCTGAATACTGAGTTGGAACAGCTTAACAGGAAGTTTCGAAGCCTGGCATTGAGTATCAGCCTGTATACCTTCGAAGACGTATGGAATAAAGCCATTGCCGGTAAGATACAAAAGAGCAACAAAGTACTGGCTAAGGAGGCTCTGAGCCGTCAAAAGCGAGCCATGAAAGTAGTTGCCAGGTTCTACAGGGAGAGACAGTCACATAAAACATGGGGGTGGTAAAGATGAAACATTTAAGAATAATAAGATATATCTTCCTACTGATGGCTTTATTCCTGGTTCCTGTATCATCAAGTGCCATTGGTGTTGCAGAAGACCTGGTAAGAGCAGGTATGTTCAAGACTTTCGCAACATCTGCCACAAAAGCCCTCAAAGCATCCGATGCCGTACTTACCGTGAATGCAGGAGAACACATGATGTCTAAGGAAGAAATCGATAAGGTGGTGAAATTCCAGACCCAGTTCAACAACTATCTCACCAACTTTGACAACATTCTTACCTATGCAGCAGAAATCTACGCTATCTATTATGAAGTGGATCAGACAGGTAGAAACCTCAGTGAACTGAAATCAGTGGCTCTCTCCTCTCCTACCAACATCATAGCCGTAGCCCTTCTAAGGTCAAGGAACTACATTTATAAAGATGTCGTAAAAAACGGAGTACAGATAGCTTTGGATATTGAGAAACTTCTTCCTCTAAAGAAGGACAAAGAGAAGAATGCAAAGATGTCTGAGAAAGAACGTCTGGAATGCATCGGTAATGTCAGGAAGAGTTTAAGGGAAATGAACAGGAAGATCAGAAAGATGAATCTTCTTCTTCGATATACAACACTTATGGATTGCTGGTATGACCTGAAAGGACAATACTACAGACCCAAAAGTATGCATGCCATCTGTAAGAGTTGTCAGAGACGGTGGGCAAATAATGCCACAAAATGGAAACGTAAATAATAATAGAAATGGATGAATCAAAAGAGTTACAAGGATTATATACCATATTCCGAGCGACAATTTATATTTCATTGTTGCTTGAATTTTTCATGTATGCATTGGATCCATCTTCCCTTGATTTCCTTGGGGGATTGATAACCAATATACACTCACGCTTACAATTACTGTCAGTATACCAGTTCCTACCCTATAGCAAAATGGTTACGGTTATGCTGGTCATCATCACCTGTATCGGTACCAAAAACAAAAAGCAATTAGAGTTTGATGCCCGAAAAATGGTTTTTTGGCCAATAACTCTAGGCTTGCTTTTTGTGATACTGTCAGTATTCATCTATAATTGGGACTGGCATAGCAGGATATGGCTTTTCAAGGCAAATGTCTGGGTATATATGCTCTTCTCCCTCATAGGTGTAGTTGCCATACATGTTGCCTTGGATAACGTTGCGAAGTATTTCAGAAATGGACTTATGAAAGACCGTTTCAATTTGGAGAACGAGAGCTTTGAACAGCCGGAAGACCTGGTAGAAAATAAATTCTCGGTCAATATACCGATGCGTTATTATTATGGTGGCAAATTCCGACACGGATGGATAAACATCATCAATCCATTCAGAGGTACGTGGGTTGTGGGAACCCCAGGCTCCGGTAAGACCTTTTCCGTGATAGAACCTTATATCAGACAACATAGTGCAAAAGGTTTTGCCATGGTAGTATATGACTATAAGTTCCCTACCCTGGCAACAAAGTTGTTCTATCATTACAAAACCAACCAGAAAAAGGGGCTTACCCCTAAAGGATGCAAGTTCAATATCATCAACTTCGTGAATGTAGAGTATTCAAGAAGAGTAAATCCTATACAGCAGAAATATATTGCCAACTTAGCAGCTGCCCAGGAAACGGCAGAGACACTGATTGAGTCTCTTCAGAAGGGCCAGAAAGGAAGTGGTGGTGGTAGTGACCAGTTCTTCCAGACTTCTGCAACCAACTTCCTTGCAGCCTGTATTTATTTCTTCGTCAACTATGGGAAGAAACCATACGATGAGAACGGAAACGAGTTGGAGGCGGAATATGCACCTGTTGCAGGAACACCACACCAAAGGTTAACAGGTAAGGTTTTTGCCAAAGGACACAAGGATGACAATAACTTTGTTGTAGAGCCAGCCTACTGGAAAGGGCAATATTCAGATATGCCGCATGTACTTTCCTTCCTGAATCATAGCTATGAGGAAATCTTCGAAGTACTGATTACTGATCCGGAAGTATCTCCTCTCCTGGGTCCTTTCAAGACTGCCTACGAAAATGGAGCAATGGAGCAGTTGGAAGGTATGATTGGTACACTCCGTGTACAAACCTCACGTCTGGCAACCAAAGAGGCTTATTGGGTATTCAGTGGAGATGATTTCGACTTGAAAGTATCTGATCCTAAAAATCCAAGCTATCTGCTCATTGCCAATGATCCGGAAATGGAAAGTATCATTGGTGCCTTGAATGCTTTGATTCTAAACCGACTTGTTACCAGAGTAAATAGTGGACAGGGAAAAAACGTACCGGTAAGTATCATAGTCGATGAGCTTCCAACACTATATTTCCATAAGATCGACCGTCTTATCGGTACAGCCCGAAGTAATAAGGTTGCTGTAACGTTAGGATTTCAGGAACTTCCACAGTTGGAAGCGGATTATGGAAAGGTTGGTATGCAGAAGATTATCACAACCGTAGGTAATGTTGTGAGCGGTTCTGCCAGAGCCAAGGAAACCCTTGAATGGTTATCGGGCGATATCTTCGGAAAGGTAGTCCAGATGAAAAAAGGTATCACCATCGACAGAGACAAAACCTCCATTAATCTGAATGAGAATCTCGACAGTCTGGTTCCTGCATCTAAGATTTCCGATATGGCATCAGGTTGGCTCTGTGGTCAGACGGCACGAGATTTCACGATTACAAAAACTGGCAGAAAAGGTTCCATGGATATTCAGAAGGCAGAAGAGTTCAAGACAACGAAGTTTTTCTGTAAAACAAATTTTGATATGAATGCTATCAAGAAGGAAGAAGCTGCCTATGACAACTATCCACTGCCGAAGTTCTATAAATTCGGAACCTCTGATGCCAAGGAGCGAACCCTTTATAAGAATTTCAATCGTATTGACAAGGAAGTGAATGAAATGATTACTCGCATACAGAAAGAGTTCCCTAAGCAAATTAAAAAAGCAAGTAAAAAATAAAGGGTATTTCATGTGTTCCCAAATATTGATATACAACTACATTCTTGCCAAAACGTTGCTTATATATATATAATAAGGTGTAAATAACCCTAAAGCAACATGAGTCACAAATAAAAAAGTTAGTATTATGGCTACAGTAAAAGTAAAATTCAGAGCATCCTCAGTGCCGGGAAAGGAAGGTACATTGTATTATCACCTCATCCACCAGCGCAACCTGCGCTGGATCAGTACCGACTATCATGTCTTTCCAGGAGAGTGGAACGACAAGAAGTCGGCTATCATTGTTTCTAACCGTAACAACCGACAGGCGCATCTGCAGCTCATCCAGTCGCAAATAGATTGGGAGATGAAGCAGATGCAGCGTATCATCCATGACAAGGAGATGGATGGCATCCCTTATACCATTGATGACATAGCTAAGGAGATACAGCAGCTGCCACCGAACAAGAGCGTCTTCACCTTCTTCCGCCAACAGATAGCCAAGAAAGAGCAGATGCAGTGCATTGGCACCAAGAGCAACTATACCAGTGCTGCCAACCGCTTCATGGAGTTTCGTAATCACGAAGACCTCACCTTCTCTCAGATGACCAGCGAGATGATAGAAATGTATCAGGCATGGCTGTTCAACAGAGGTATCGGACAAAACACCGTGTCCTTCTATCTGCGAACCCTGCGCACGCTCTACAACAAGGCAGTGGAAACAGGCCATGCGCCAGCCAAGGACATCTTTGCTCACGTGCAGACCGCTAACGTGAGAACTGCCAAACGAGCCATCTCTGTAAAGGATATTCGCAAGATAGAAAACCTAGACTTGCCAATAGGTTCCTCCCTTGACAAGGCACGAGACCTGTTCCTGCTCAGTTTCTATCTCCGAGGCATGGCATTCGTGGATATGGCGTTCCTGAAGAAAACCGACTTGAAATGTGGCTTGGTGAACTACAACCGTCGCAAGACCCACCAAAACCTCAATATCGAGTGGATGAAGCCAATGCAAGCCATCATCAACAAGTACGCCGAACAAACGAAGGACTCCCCTTACCTGCTACCCATCTTGACAGGCAAGGAATCCTCTCCATACACGGCATACCGCAAGGTGGAGCACAACACCAACTACAGCCTGAAGAAAATCGGTGAGATGGTAGGCTTGAAGATACCACTGACCACCTACGTGGCACGCCACACATGGGCAAGCGTAGCCTTGCACATGAATATACCAATAGCCACCATCAGCGAGGGCATGGGACACAACTCCTATAAGACCACACAGATTTACTTGCAGTCATTAGACGTAGCAACCATTCTCTTACCATAAGAGTGTGCAACAAATGTAAGATAAAGATACATGTGCAGAGGCTGCATGCCAAGCACTCATATTACGATTAAGATTATGCACAACATTAACAAATGGACTAGGCTTCCACAACCATCATGTATGGTTGCAGCTGAGGACATAAAGTAGAGCAGGATTTATGAAACCGGATGGTACGAGTTCTTTTTCTACAGCCGACGAGAAACTTGTTTCTCCAAAGGGCAACCACGTTACTGAGCCAGACGTAAAGACTGGTTCAGAGGTAAAGAAGTGTCGTCAATCGGACGGAACCACATGGTCGTATCTCTTTATGCATCACAACAAAGTGAAGGGCATGGAGGCACAGCTGATTAAAGACGGCAAAACCTATTTTGTGCATAAAACCATACGGTATTTCAAGAAACGGAGCAAACAGAAAGTACAGCACAAGGAAATACCGACTGTCAGCGGTCTGGTCTTCTTCCAAGGTTTTCCTGAAGAAATACAAACCTATCTTGACAAGAAATTCCCTCGCACTTATTTGTGCAAGAACTGCAGCACAGGCAGAGTGGCAGAAATCAAAGATTCACTGATGCGACCATTCATGCGTATCGTAGAGACTTCACCTGAGCGCATCCGTTTTCTTCTCCACCCTTACCATTATTATGCTCGCAACCGCATCCTCCTCCGTATCACCACTGGTGAGATGGCAGGACTGGAAGGTTACATCATCCGCATTGACCGAGACCGCCGCTTGGTGATGAGTATCGGTGGACTGAGCGTAGCCATCAGTGGTGTTCATGCCGAGCATTTTGAGGAAGTGGAGCAAGACAAGTCCCATCTTGCCAACGAGGAAATCTTCTACAAGCGCAACCTGCAAGAGCGGCAAGTGCTGATAGACCGCTATTTCCATCCTGTGAAAGATGACAAGGAAGTGGCGTTGCAGGCAGAAAACATCGACTATTTGAGAAAATATGCCTTGGATGAAGTGGCACACAATCGCATTACCTTCAATGACACATGGAACATCTATTCCTTCATCATTGAGGAGATTGGCTACTATTATTCACCATTCATAGAACAGTTCAAGGAACACCTCGACCCCATCATGCGTGAAGGAGGTAAGGTACTCCAAGAAATGGAACAGATTATCAAAAGTCCTCATATCAGTCCTAACGACAAGACCAGATATGAGAATGATTATCAAAGAATCTTTTCGCAATATGATTATCTGTTCTAAAGATTCATACATCATACAATGACCGATTTCGCAACTTTTGTAAACATTATCATCGACGAGCTTACGAAAGAAGGTAGAAAGCATACCGCTGAAACACGCAAGTATTCGGCCAATCGCCTATTGATGTTTATGGGCGACAATCCCACACCTATGGACAAATGGGACGATCTGTTTGTTCTGGACTACGAGACATGGCTGAAAACACAGGGGCTGTCGGCATCTACAACCGCTTTTTATCTGTCGCAATTGTGTGCATTCTATAAGCAAGCTGTAAAAAGAGAAAAAATACAAGAGCACGACATCTTTCGCCTGGTAAACAAGACACCAGCGCCAAAACTTGCCGCCCAACAGTTTCCATCGATAGCCGAGTTGCGCTATTTGCAAACTCTCAATCTTAATAAGTCGCAGGATTTCGCACGAGACATGTTCCTGTTCTCACTTTATGCAAGAGGCATGAACTATGTGGATATGGCATATCTGAAGAAATCAAACGTTAAAGACGGAATGCTCACCTACATTTCCCATACATCAGACAACAATCCTGCTGTCACGATCAAATGGGACAAGGCAATGCAGCAGATAGCTGACAAATATACTTCCGACACAGAGTATATGTTCCCTATCATCACCAAGGAAGGGAATGCTGATGAAACAGAACAAATAAAAAGAAGTCGCCATAATGTGGTATACAACTTGCGTTCTATTGGCAAGCTATATAAATTCAGCGTCTCCCCTACCATCGCCATGACCAAGGACTTGTGGCGCAAGATTATGGATGAGGTGAGCGTAAGTGAGGTGATATAAATTAAGACATAGTATGAAAGAAATAAAAGAAACTATATATAATTCAGTAAAAAGAATGCAGGAAGCACCCCAAGACCATTTGATTGGATTGTCAACAGGTTTTGAAAGACTTGATGAAGTTCTTGGTGGACTTGTTGAAGGTACTCTTGTCACGATAGGAGGGCGAACAGGTATGGGCAAAACAGCTTTTGCCTTCAACTTGTTGAGGAATCTCTCAATTGAAAAGAATATACCTTCTCTGTATATTTCATTAGAGAGCACAGAGCAGTTGTGTACTAATACGCTTATTGCATGTACGCTTAACATAAAGTATAGAACATTGCTTAGTGGTCAACTAATTGCAGAGGAATGGGAAAAATTGGACAAGGGATTATCTAGAATAGTAAACGCACCAGTATATCTGGATACAAAATCGACTTACACTATAGATGACATTTGTAAAACTGTCGAAGAATCGGTACAAGAACATCAAGTAAAGATCGTTTTCATCGACTATCTACAATTGATTTTTGCAAAGACTGGTTTCACAGAAAACAGATACTTGGAGTTGAACTATATAACGAGGAGATTAAAAGCCTTGGCAAAAGAGTTCAACATTACAATCGTATTGCTTTCCCAAATGAATAGAAATTCTGAGGGCGAAAAGCGTTTTGATCATCGACCAGTTTTGACAGATCTTAGAGATAGTGGAACTATTTGCGATGATAGTGATGTGGTTTGCTTTGTGCATAGACCTGAATATTATCATATCTACCAAGACGAAAAAGGTAAAGATTTGCATAATGTCGCATTGATTATTGTAGCCAAGAATAGATTAGGCTATACAGGAGATGCTGTATTGCACGTAGATTTGGCTAGTAGAAGATTCTTTGAGAGTCCTTTAGATGATAATATGATGGATGGCTTAACAAGTGGCTTAGATATGCCAAGTGTTGGACAACCATTTTAGATAACAAATCTCCGAGCTTGGCAAGGAGAATTATTAAACTATAAATTTAATAAATTAAAAGTTATGTGTAAATTTTACTTGTAGCTAAAGCCAAGGATGATGGCTTTAGCATTTAAAATGGCGATGTGGATGAGTACGCTAGTATCATTTTCCACATTGAACGGATTCTTTTAGTCGCCAATTGTAACTTCAGAGTTTGAAATCTGTTAGTTCTTAGCAGAAAACATACCAGAAGAATAGTGTGACAAGGAGAAAAAGTTGCCAACTATAGCTTGGTCAACATCAGCCTAACGCATGGATAGCTTATCTGCGGTTCGAGTCCGCAGGTTAGGCCAAACAAAACGACAGCAATATTATGTGGAAAGATTCGGAAACAATAATCGACTATTTGAACTTTGACTATATCATTGATGCTGTGGTCAAACTTGTGCTTGATGAAGACTTATCTCCGTCAAGCATAGGACTCTATGGAGATTGGGGAAGCGGGAAATCCAGTCTGATGAAGATGGTTGAACAACATCTTATATCTATGGATGATAAATCGATACTATGTATTCGATTTAACGGATGGCTATTTGAAGGATATGAAGATGCTAAGACTGCATTATGCGGAACCATTCTTGAATCAATCCACAAAAAAGAAGGACTTTCTTCTCAGGTTAAAGGAAAAGTAAGAAAGCTATGGAACAAAGTCGATGTTCAAAAAATATTGGGCAAAGGCATTCGTTATGGTTTGGATTACTTTATGACAGGCGGTGTTCTTAGTTTGACCGATTTTACAATATCCCAGATAACCAATGCCTTGAAAAAGAATGCTGAAAACGTTACTGAGGAAGATATTGCTAAAGCCTTACGCTCTTTGAAAACAGACAACAACATCCGTAAAGATATAAAGAATTTCCACGATGAATTTGAAAAGATTCTAAAAGAAACAAATATCAAGCATCTTGTTGTCTTTATTGATGAATTAGACCGTTGTTCTCCAGAAACCATCTTGGACATTATTGAGGCTATGCGATTATTCCTATTCGCTAAGGGCACTTCATTTGTCATTGGTGCAGATCAACGATTAATAGAATACGCCATCAAGACCAAATACAAAGAGGTTATTGGCAATAACCTTGATATTGGTCGTGAATATATGGAAAAAGTAATTCAATATCCAGTAAACATCCCAGCCCTTGACGAGAATGAAGTAGAACAATATATATCATGTCTCTTGCTAGAAAAGGATTTGGATAAAGATGAATTTGCTGAGATTCTACAAATCATAAAGGGATTAAAGCCTTTGGAAAGATTTGACTACGAATATTTGAATCTAAAGAAGGCCGAATTAGCTAATAAATGCAAGAAATCTTTGTATTTATCTGGACAAATATCTTCTGTTTTAGCAAAGCAGATTAATGGTAATCCACGCCAATGCAAAAGATTCCTTAACACACTTTTCATGAGACTTGATATGGCGAAGTCAAGACATATTGAGTTGAAGAAAAATGTGATGGCAAAACTTATGTTGATAGAGTATTTTGCAGCGCCCCTGTACAAGTTGGTTATTGATCCAAAGAACAAGGGTGACTTTGCAAAATTTGAGAATGGCGAGGATGATGTTGCCTTATTCAAGGATTATGCCAATAATGATTGGGTAAAAGCCTGGAAAGGTATTACTTGCAAAATTTCAGATGAGAACATAAGCGACTATTATTACTTCTCTAATTCACGCTTCACCTATAACCAATCTGTAGGATTACTGCTTTCGCCAATTGGACAATTATGCCTAGAAAAACTGATGGCAAAGAATGAAACAAACAGGAAAGAAGCCGAAGCCTTTTTAAAGGAATTGTCTCTGATGGATAGAAAGCATATTGCCAACACATTGTTTGAGCAATTGAAAATGGAAGACAAACTTGACAATGATTTATTCAAGTCTTACGCTTTAGTTATTTGCCATAATGACATGATAACCGAAGCCTTGCTTCAGATTAAATCCATTCCAAGTGATAGATATAGTCAAGCACAAAAAATATATTTGCAAAATTTTGCAGATATTTTGTCTCCGGAAGAAAAAGAAAGTCTGAAATCTTATTTTGGAGATAATTTTGGACAAATCGGGAAAACATTAGAACACATTATTAAGAAAAATAAGTAATGGGAACATCCAGTCTATATAAAGGTCCCAAAAGTGCAGTCTTATTGCCTTCGGATTTTACCGAAGACGAAGAGAACAGTGGTATAGGTGATTTGAGTACCGAAGAAATTCCGGACTTAGAATCCTATAAGGATGAAGAACAGGATAAAGATGAAGAACAAGGAAATTCTGAAGAAAGTAAATTTGCGACCACAACATATTTTCAATCCGCCAAGCGAAACTTTACAAGTTCTTTCGGTGGAAGAACATCGAAGGTAAAAACTGCGATTAGTGGCTATGTTAAAGCTTTAGGAGGACACAAACAAGCTACTCAACAGTCAAAAACAGCCCGAAAGGTTACTGGAGGGATGTTTTATTTGCTTTCGGGTTCACCAAAAACTGTAAAAAAGAAGTTTGAGGAGGCTGGCATCCCTGTAGATGGTCGTCCAGTCAAAGATGTACTCAGTGACATTTGCTTGCATCTTGCCCCAGCTCCAAATAGTTTGGAAGACGCTTTGGTGATGGATTCTTTGATGGATGCAATGTCGGAGTTGTCGGAAACTTTGGATGTAACAGAAGACATACTTGAAGTTATAAACAAGGAATTTCTTCAGCAGTTCTTAAGTGTATTCGTAAAAGCGTATATTTTTAATAAGATTATACGTGATTGCTCTTATGGAGTATTGAAGAAATGTGAGTCTGCAAAAGAGATTAGGGACGGCGAGAAACAGATAAAAGACATAGTTGATGCTATTGTAGATTATGTTCTTCCTAAATGTATGGTAGAGGGAACAACGCCTGAAGAAATTTCAAAGGCTGTTGATGGTATGTATGATGCATGTTACCAAGAAGCAGAAAGGATAAAATGATGATAAAATATATCTGTAAGTTATCGAACACAGATTTATTCTGTAAGAATGGTTACCAAACTGTTGATCTTTGGAACTCCACTATATTCAAGTCAACATTTTGGACAAAACGCAAGCAACAGTTGTTGACTATACCCCATTTTTTCCAGGATGAAGCCTTGGATTTGTTCTACATATCGCTAATGGTGTTTTATGTAGATTGTAAGGTTAGTAGATCTAGTTATCCTGATAGATGGACACGTGAGTTTGCAATAGATATGCCTGTCTTGAAAAAGAATGCATGGGATGCAAACAAAGCCTTATTAGAATCTACGCTTAATTTCCTTACAGGTGATCGATGGCATTTTTCTTTCCGTGAACGTCCTTACTATATAGAAGGAGAAGCGAATTTTAAGAAAAGTCTCCACAGATACAGAAATACTAGAAAAATTCAAGATACAGATACTTTTTGTATGTTATCTGGTGGACTTGATTCCTTTATTGGCGCTATAAATCTCTTGGTTGCTCAAAAACAGCCTATCTTTGTTGGTAATTACAATGGTGGCAAGGGTGTTAGCGTTTATCAAGGGAAGGTAATTGATAGTCTGGTTTCACATTTTGATTATGCAAGAAAGCATTTCTTTCAATTCTATGCATCACCAAGTAGTGCAAATGAGAATACAACACGTTCGAGGTCTTTCATATTCTTTGCCCATGCCATTCTGTTGGCAACAGGAATGGGACACCAAGTGAATTTGTGCATACCAGAAAATGGCGTCATATCACTTAATGTTCCATTGACCATACATAGAGCAGGAAGTTTGAGTACAAGAACCACCCACCCCTATTATTTAGGTTTGTTACAAAAAATCATGGATAATATGGGAGTTCAAGTAAAAATGTACAATCCTTTTCAGTTTAAGACTAAAGGAGAGATGATAGTTGAATGTGCAGATTTGGATTTTCTTAAAAAGAACATTCACTGGACGATGTCATGTTCTCATCCTGACTTAGGACGATGGAGAGGAGAGTCTGCCTCCAATCATTGTGGTGTATGTCTGCCTTGTACTATAAGAAGGGCTGCCATTCATAAGGCACAAATACAAGATACAAGCATCTATCGTGATGAACTGTATCAAGACGAAGAGGCTTCTATCAATTTAAAATCATACAGACTTGGACTGTCTCAGAAATGCGACCCATACTTTGCAATACAAAAGAATGGTCCCATTTATGATAACAGAGACAAATTTGCAGCATTGTATCTAAGAGGAAGAAAAGAGTTACTTGACTTTTTAAAAACTATTTCATGAGACTGTACGATACACATTTTCATTTAGACTTACAGAAGAACGTTAAAGCGGCAATAGAAGAAATCAGTGCCAACAAGATTTATACTATTGCCATGACAAATCTTCCTGTATTATATGAGAAGGAACAAAAAGAATACGAAGACTCATACATAAGAATTGCTTTAGGGTTTCATCCTGAACTAATTGGCGAATACAAGAAGTATATCCCAATGATGTGGGAAAAATTGTCAAATGCCAGATATGTAGGAGAAGTTGGGCTGGATTTTTCCGACAGCACATACAAAAAGGAACAATTAGCCTTCTTTGAGGAGTTGATTGAAAAATGCCGAGAGGATAAGAATAAAATTTTGTCCATTCATTCAAGAAAGGCAGAAATCGAAGTTTTAAATTGTCTAAGAGGAAGAATTTCCTTTAAACCCATATTGCATTGGTATACTGGCAATATTAAAAACATAGAAGATGCTGTGGATATCGGATGCTATTTCTCTATCAACCAGAAAATGATGCAAACAATAAAGTTTAAGAAAATGGTAGAGATTATCCCATTAAATAGAATTTTACTAGAGACAGATAGTCCATTTGGTTCTAACACACAGGCTCACAGCAATATGTTAATCCAAACAACATCAATGTTGGCTAATATATTCAATATGAAAAAAGATGATGTGGAACGTACTCTGTGGAACAATTTTCAAGCACTATTAAAAAAAATATAAGACAATGAATATAACCAAAACAGATGTTGAAGGCGTACTCATTATAGAGCCACGCCTCTTCCGTGATGCTCGTGGCTACTTCTTCGAAAGTTTCAGCGAGCGAGAGTTTGAAGAGAAGGTCTCTCCTATCCTGGGACACAGTGTTCACTTCTGCCAAGACAATGAGTCTATGAGTAGCTATGGCGTAATGCGAGGCTTGCACTTCCAGCGCCCACCATATACTCAGAGCAAACTGGTTCGTTGCGTAAAAGGCAGAGTGCTCGATGTAGCAGTAGATATTCGTAAAGGCTCCCCTACTTACGGCAAGCATGTGGCAGTAGAACTGACAGAAGACAATCATCGTCAGTTCTTCATCCCAAAGGGCTTTGCTCATGGCTTCGCCGTCCTCTCAGAGACAGCCGTCTTCCAGTACAAGTGTGATAACTTCTATCACCCAGAGGCAGATGGTGGCATTAGCATCCTCGATGATACCCTCGGTATCGATTGGAAGATCCCAACAGAACATGCCAATCTCTCAGAAAAAGATACGAAGCATGCGATGCTGAAGGACTTTGATTCTCCATTTGATATCAATGTAGATTTATACAAATAGAGTCTTATGGCAGATAAAGAAGTTTTAGAGCGAATCCTCTCGATGCTCCCAGAAGAGTTTCAAGACATTTACGATGATACGATACCTGAGGCAAAGGAGATTCGTAAGAAGATAGGAAAGAAGGTCTCTTCTGTAAAGTCCTATTCTTGTTCGATGCCGATGTTTGAAGACATTCGTAAGCTCAACTACAAAGGTCAAGCCCAAGTCTGCAAGGCTTTTTATCAGTACTTAAAGAAGCATCCCAATGTGGCATCTTTCTTCCTCGATCGTTTCAAGAAAACCTATTCTCGAATCAATATGAAAGATTTGGAGGAATCCGTAGAGTGGATTGGCTATGCTGTAAATGACATGGATAATGTCATTACAGAGATAGATTACAACGACCCCATGACCTTCTTTGATATAGAGAAGGTGTTAGGGATGGTAATCAGTAAAGAACTGAAGTGTAATTTTCTTAAATAAGAATAACATCTGTTCAATTATGGAACATATGGGTAATAATGGTAAATAAATCAATAGAGAGATATGAGAATTTTACATATTTCAGATTTCCATTTTGAAGATAAAAACCTGTTGGAATATACGGACATGGTGACGTCTTTGTGCGAGGCAGTCAAAGACAAATCAATAGATATCATCGTGTTTTCTGGTGATTTAGTATATAAGGCAACGCAAAAGGAATACTATGACAAGGTAAACGATTTGTTGTGGAAACCTCTGTTAGCTGCCACAGGTCTAAGCACAAATGAAATCTTGCTCGTACCAGGAAACCATGATGTAGATTGCGATGTGGAAATTTCTGCGATTACAACTTCTTTGCAGAATTGTAATTCTTGGGACAGTCTTAATGGTTTTCTGAAATCCGAACGGCAATTAGGACTCAGCTTAGAGCGTATGAAATGTTATATGGATTATGTTCATGATTTCTATAATGGAAGCACTTTTGAGGTCGCTCCATTCTATGTGACAAACATAATTGAAATTAGAGGTCGCAAGATAGGTTTGGTCGGGCTAAACTCTGCATGGCGCTGTTTCCGTTCTGATAACGACAGAGGAAATTTGCTCTTGCCTAAAGAGGCAGTATTGGATTCATTGAGCAAAGTCAATGATTGTGATATTGTCATGTGCGCTATGCATCATAATTTGTCAGACTTTAAGGATTTTGTAACACAAGACATAGAAGATCTTATTTATGAACATTGCCATTTGTTGCTTACGGGTCATTACCATAAGGGGCGTATGTCTATGCATGAGGCAAAAGAAATTGGACTTCTTCATAATATAGCTCCAGCAACAATTAACTTAAATGATAAGACTTCAAAATTTGGTTTTGACATATTAGATATAGAAGATGACTATACCGTAGGTTTACAAAGCTATTTCAAGGAGGGTAGTTCATATATAGAAGGTAAGGAACGGCATCAGCAGATACCAATGTCTGATGAAAAACAGAATGCTAATAAGTTCAGAAAATCCATGCGTAAGTTATATCTGGATAATTTGAAAAAGGCAGATAGCTTATTTGTTACAGGGCATGATACTGATCAGAATGAAGCTTATGGTTTTAAAAATCTTTTCACTTCACCTATCATCAAGGATAAAAGTTATCAGGAAATCTTGGCGAGCAAAAGAAAAGGCAATAGTATGTCCATAGAGAACTTGTTAAATAATGATGAGAACTATATTTTCTTCGGTTTGGACAAGTGTGGAAAGACTTCGCTTCTCTGGAAAATACTGTTAGATACATTGTTGAATTATGATACACTACAGGCGATACCAGTCTTGTTGGATTGTACAGAATTGAAGAAAGGAAGGCAAGTAAATGTCAAGACAGAATTGGCAAGGACTTTAAGCATGAACAAACGTTCTACTGATAATATCTTGTCGAGGTATCAATTGATGGTTCTTTTGGACAATTTCGATTATAAAGATAAAATAGTCATAGAGCAGGTTGAGAATAGTTTGAAAGGTGTAGATAATTTTCGAATGTTGGCGTGTTCTGAAGAACGTTTGTCTTCTGGATTTGACAGAGTTGAGGTTTGTGGAAAAACTTTCTCCAAATTATATATACATTCTGTTACGCATCGTGAAATACATCAGCTTACTCTCAAATGGCCAAACATATCATTGGAAAAGAAACGGGATTTTGAAGAAAAAATAGTCCAAATCTTTGAACAGATGCACATTCCTTTTAATTATTGGACAGCTTCCCTGTTCTTATGGATATTAGAGAAGACGGATGAGGCGAACATTCATAACAATTTTGAGTTGGTACAGCTCTATATAGATGAATTGCTTCATCGTAAGGGTATTGTTAAGTATAACGAACTGAATATTCAGTATGACGATTTGTTGTCTTACTTGGGTTGTCTTGCAGAACGATTGTTGTCAGAGTATAACGATGATTATTCGATGTCTTATGCTCAATGGGCAAACTTTACCGAGGAGCATATAGCTAAACATCAGAAATATACTGAAAATGTAGAAAATACACTATCTACATTGCTTCGAATAGGTGTGATGTATAAGACTCCTCATGAAAGGTACACTTTCAGACTAAAAGGTGTTTTTGAATATTTTCTGGCTTATCAAATGAGCAAGAATGAGGCATTCAAGCAGAAAGTAATCGAAAAGGAACATTTCTATCTTTCTTTTGGTAATGAATTTGAACTATACTCTGGTTTTAAAAAAGACGATTTTGAATTTCCTAGATTTATTTTCGGTAAGACAAAAGAGATTCTTAGTCCGTTGACTGCATTGCCAGACTATAATGCAATAGATGATCGCTTGAAGAATGATGTTATGAGTATATCCAAACTGATGTCAAGCGTGAATAAATTGATTACGAAAATAGAAAACTTTGTCGAAACTGACGATGATTACTGTCCGATGTCAACCCAACATCTGATAGAAACATCAAAAGTTGAGAAGAAAAAATACTACGATAAAATTGATCCGACAACGGAAAACGTAGAAAAGGCATTGTTTATTTTGGCCAGAGTCTATCGAAACAGTAATATTTGTGATTGCACAGAGGATAAAACCGCCGATGAGATTTTGGATTTTCTATTGGCAGGAACCTGTAATCTGGGATTGATGTTTATGAATAACTTTGAAGGCAAGGCAAATTTAGATGATTTGCAGGCACAAGATTTGATAAAAATCGTAATGCAATATATGCCGTTGATGGTAGAAGCTTTTCTATATGACGCTATTGCCCAAAAGAACTTATCTAGGATATTTGAAGAGAAATTGAAGGAGTTGAAGATGAATCCTCACGGAAATTCCTTCAGAATCTTTTTGTTGACTTTTGTATTGGTTGATTTAGATATTAATAAGTACAACTACCTTATTGATGATTTGAATCAATATATAAATAAGGGCATTTTGAGATATGCCACATATGGTAAGTTGTATGTGCTATGTTTTAAGAACAACAGCAATTCTGCTCTTTTTGAAAGTTTAATACAGAAGGCAAAGTTTTTTGGTAGTCAATTTATAGAAGGTAATGTTGAAGAAAAATTAAGGAAGAATATATCAGATAAGTCCTTAAAGGAGAAAAATGATATAAGGCAGCGAAATGTGGATTATTAGTTAAAGATACTGTCAGGAGAAATTTTGTATAAATCCGGCAAAATCAGATAAGTGCTTTTAAATCATTCAATACCATTAATATGTAGGTTGAATCAGCAGAAGGAACATTTGATAGAGTTCTTTCAGTTGCCGGAGGTTGAGGATGATAAAGTTTGGGAGAATGATAGAAATAAGTTTTTAAAATCAATAGAAAAGAAAAAATAAGTGTCAACTCAAACGCTTGCATGTATTGCCAGTAGTTTGATGATATCAAAAATGTTGCAGATTTCTTGAAATTTGCAGCAAAGTTTATGAGGAGATAAAATTTATGAAGGGAATAGTATTAGCAGGTGGAAGCGGTACACGCTTGTACCCTATCACTAAAGGTATCAGCAAGCAACTGATTCCTATCTTTGATAAACCGATGATATATTATCCTATATCGGTTTTGATGTTGGCGGGTATCCGTGAGATACTCATTATTTCAACACCATTTGACCTGCCAGGTTTTAAACGACTCTTAGGCGATGGAAGCCAGTTAGGTGTCAAGTTCGAATATGCAGAGCAGCCATCACCAGATGGGTTGGCACAGGCCTTCATTATCGGTGAGAAATTCATTGGTAATGATTCCGCTTGCCTCGTATTAGGCGATAATATCTTCTATGGTGCAGGATTAAATCAGATGCTGCATCAAGCAGTAGTAGATGCTGAACAGAATAACAAGGCTACCGTTTTTGGCTATCGTGTAAGTGATCCGGAGCGATATGGAGTTGCTGAGTTTGATGAGCAAGGCAATTGCCTGAGCATTGAAGAGAAGCCTGAGCATCCAAAGAGCAACTATGCTGTGGTAGGCTTATACTTCTATCCTAACAAGGTTGTAGAAGTAGCTAAGCATATCAAGCCATCCGCTCGTGGTGAGTTGGAAATCACCACCGTAAACCAGGAGTTCTTGAAGGATAAGCAGCTGAAGGTTCAGACCATGGCAAGAGGATTTGCCTGGCTCGATACCGGAACTCATGATTCTCTTTCTGAAGCATCCACCTTTATTGAGGTCCTGGAGAAGCGACAGGGCTTGAAGGTAGCTTGCTTGGAAGGAATCGCATATCGTCAGGGATGGATTACCGCAGAGCAATTGAGAGAGAATGCTCAGCCTATGTTGAAGAATGACTACGGCAAGTATCTCCTTTCAATACTTGAAGAGAAAAATCAAACACTAAAAAAGAATTTAGAATATTAGAAAACAATGAATATAATCAAAACTGATATAGATGGCGTACTCATTATAGAGCCACGCCTCTTCCGTGATGCTCGCGGCTACTTCTTCGAGAGCTTCAGCGAGCGAGAGTTTGAAGAGAAGGTCTCTCCTATCCTGGGTCACAGTGTTCACTTCTGCCAAGATAACGAGTCTATGAGCAGTTATGGCGTGATGCGAGGCTTGCACTTCCAGCGCCCTCCTTATACCCAGAGCAAGTTGGTACGCTGCGTAAAGGGTAGAGTCCTCGATGTAGCTGTGGATATTCGCAAGGGATCCCCTACTTATGGCAAGCATGTGGCAGTAGAACTGACAGAAGACAATCATCGCCAGTTCTTCATCCCAAAAGGCTTTGCCCATGGTTTCGCCGTCCTCTCAGAGACCGCCGTCTTCCAGTACAAGTGTGATAACTTCTATCATCCTGAGGCTGATGGAGGCATCTCTATTCTTGATGATACCCTCGGTATTGATTGGAAAATCCCAACAGAACATGCTAATCTCTCCGAGAAAGATACGAAGCATGCGATATTGAAGGACTTCGATAGTCCTTTTGATATCAACGTTGATTTATACAAAGTATAAAGATTTGTATGAAGGTAGGAATTATAACGTGGTGTTGTTATCATAATTTTGGTACGTTTCTTCAAGCGTATGCTTTACAGAGCTTCCTTCGCAGAAATGGTTATGATGTGGAATTATTAAATGATTACCAATATTCAGTTAAACAACCATTAATTTTGAAAATAAAAATCGCGATAAAAGATTATATCAAGCAAATTTTCTTTTCGAAACTCTTTAAATCAGTTAAGAAAGATAGAGAATCTGTCATCTTATATGAGTCATTTAAAAAAAGATATTTACATGTAGATTATCAGGTGGCATCTTTGCATGATGTTGATCAAAGATATGATGCATTTGTGTGTGGTAGCGATCAAATATGGAATCCTGGTGGTTTTAAAAGGAATGGAAATGAGTACTATTTTGCAAGTTTTGCTTCAAAACCGAAAATAGCTTATGCTCCAAGTATTGGTGTAAAATCCATTCCTTCTGAATATAAGGAGCGCTTTTCAGAATTAATTTCTGATTTTTCGTTTATTTCGGTGAGGGAAAAAACAGCAGTAAATGCCATGAAAGAAGTTACAGAAAAGCCAGTAGAGGTTGTTGTAGACCCGACTTTGCTTATAGATAGTAAAGACTGGTTTCAATTAATTGATAATGATTTAAATAAACAACAAGACAAATATTTGTTTTTGTATCTTCTGACATTCAATCAAGAATATATATCGGCAGCATATGATTATGCACAATTGCATAACTTAAAGGTCAGAGTAGTTAAAGCATGTGGGGTTAATTTGCATATAGATGAAGCTGAACCAGCTGGTCCTTTAGAATTTCTCAATATGATAGCTGGTGCTTCATATGTAATGACAGACTCTTTTCATGCTGCAATTTTCTCAATGATATATAATAAGGCATTTGTTGTATTCAAGCGATTTAAAGATAATGATGTTGCCAGTCAGAATTCTAGAGTAGAAAACCTATTAGGTAAGGTAGGGCTAAAGGAGAGACTAATTGATGAAAATCACTTAGAATTTATTGATGCTCTTACTGATATTGATTTCGGGCAGGTTGACCATCTCATAAAAAGAGAAATTCAAGATTCTCAGCAATATCTTATTAATGCATTAAAAATTGTTCAGAATGAAAGAAGTTAAGGAACTGGCTAAAAATACGGGTCTGTTGGCCATAGGACAGTTTGGTACGAAGTTATTAAGTTTCTTCTTAGTCCCATTATATACGTATGTTCTTTCTACAGCCGATTATGGTACTTATGATTTGATGAATACCACAGTATCGTTGCTTGTTCCCATTCTTTCTTTGAATATATGTGATTCTGCATTGCGCTTTCCTTTAGACAAGGATGTGGATAGAAAGCAGATCTTTTCCATCTGCTGTTTACACATGTTTGCAAGTGTGTTGTTTGGTGGCATATTAATTGGATTGAATTATTACTTTGATGTTATATCAATAGTTAACGACTATCCAGTACTTTTTCTCTTATTATTTGCAAGTAATGCTATTAGTGGATTCTTGAATTGTTTCGTACGAGGAATTGATAAAGTTAAGGAAGTTGCAATATCTGGGGTGTTGAGTTCTGCTGTCATGATAGCTCTTAATTTGTTATTTCTCTTACCTCTTCATATGGGATTGCTAGGATTTTTCTTGGCAACTATAATAGGAAGCTTTAGTCAGTCTATCTATTTGTTTATGGCAATAAAAGGATGGAAATATTTTCAGATAACATCACGTGATAAGCAGCTTCACCGAGATATGGTAAACTATAGTCAGCCACTTATTTTGAATAATATATCATGGTGGGTTAATGGTGTTTCTAATCGTTATATTATCACTTGGTTTTGTGGCATTGCAGCCAATGGTATTTATTCGGTTAGTTATAAAATACCATCTATTTTGGTGATGTTTCAAGGTATATTTAGCCAAGCTTGGACAATGTCGGCAGTTCAAGGGTATGATAAAGATGATAAAAATGGATTCTTTACCCGGATGTACCAATCGTATAATTTGTGTATGGTTCTGGTATGTTCAGTGTTGATTATGCTTTCAAGGGTCATGGCTAAGTTTTTGTATGCAAATGACTTTTATAATGCATGGAAATATGTTCCGTTTTTGCTTATAGCTTCAGTATTTGGAGCATTAAGCGGTTATGTTGGAGGAATTTTTGCAGCGACTAAAGATACTAAGATATTTGCCAAAACAAGTATAATGGGAGCTGTGGCTAATCTTATGCTAACCTTTGTGCTGGTTTGGAAAGTTGGAGTTATGGGTGCTGCTATAGCTTCTCCTGTCTCATATGGATTCATCTGGTATCTGCGAATCAAGAGTGTTAGTAAATACATGAACATGAAGATTAATCTTTTCAAGGATGTTTTTGGATATCTTATTCTTTGTATTCAGACAGTTCTTCTTTTCATATTTCCTGATAACATATTATTTTTTATTTTGCAACTATTAGCAATTGTAGTATTGCTGTTACTTAATAAAGAGCTGTTATCAATAGTAATGAATAAAATAACGAATAAATTTATAAAACGATGAAAGAAAATCAAACGATAAAAGTATCTATAATTGTAGCCATTTACAATTCTGCTAAGTTTTTAGATAAGTTGATAACCTCAATTATTGACCAGACTTACAAGAATATTGAAGTTATCCTTGTTGATGATGGATCGCCTGATAATAGTGGTGAAATTTGTGATAAATATGCTGCACTAGATTCTAGAATAAAAGTTCTTCACAAGAAAAATGGTGGAGCTTGTGATGCACGCAATAAAGGTTTGGAAATGGTTACTGGTGAATATCTCTCTATCATAGATGGCGATGATTGGCTGGAACCAGATTATGTTGAATATCTTTTAAAACTTGCTGTAGATACAGGTTCAGAGATGTCTATGAGTAAGTATATTTTTACTACACGAGATAGGGAGCAGGTTACTGCGGATAATATTGAAACTTGGACTGCTGAGGAAGCTGCAGTTCAAATTATTTATCCTAAAATGCCTATTGGACCATGGAACAAGCTTTATAAAACGAGTTTGATTAAAGATAACCATATTGATTTTAATGTACCTTGGTCAGGAGAAGGCCATTGGTTCTCCTGTATGGCTGCCCAATGTGCTAACCATGTTGGGGTCGGCTCCCGTAAAGTTTATAATTATAGATTGAATAATGCTGGAAGTGGACTAACCAATTTCAAGGTAGTTATGGGTACCAATGCATTGTGGAACACCAAGAATATTGGTAATAAGTTAGTTCATCCAACAAAGCGTCTTAAAGCTGCTGTCAATTATCATATTTGGAGTTGCTATCATTTTATACTGATGCTGATTACTGCAACTAACTCTAAGCAGGAATATGCAAAGGAATACAAGGAGTGTTTAGTAAAAACTAAGACGATGCTTCCTTCCGTCCTTTTACATAGTGAGGTGACATGGAAACATAGAATAAAGATGATTCTTATTACTATGTTTCCTGTAACTTATGCAAAGTATAGTATTAAGAAAAACAGAAAAGAGTTAGAAAAAGATTTGAAAAATCTATAATTATGAGTATAGTAAATAAAGTAAAGAATTTGTTGCGTTGGTATATCAAGGAAACCAAACGTAAAGAAATACATCCAGTCATTCCCCAGGTTACGATTCCAAATCTATTGCGAGATAAGGTCGCATTAGTTATGGGAGGACATGGTGGGATAGGTAAAGCTATTGTTAATTCTTTTATTGGTAGTGGTTGTAAAGTTGTTGTGGTTTCACGTAATGTAGAAAAGGCAAAGTCATCTTTTCCTTTACATGAAAATCTTGCATTCATCAGTTTTGATTTGCAGAATCTTTCTGCCATAAACGAAATGGTTCATCAGGCTGTTTCCTTTTGGGGAACGATAGATATTTTAGTAAATACTGCAGGTACACATACCGAAAATGTTGATTTTTGGACTGTTTCAGAAACTGAATATGATAGGGTGTTGGATATTAATTTGAAAGGCTGTTATTTTGTCAGTCAAAGAGTTGCCTCCTATATGAAAGAAAATGGTATCAAAGGACATATTCTTAATGTTAGTTCTTCTACTGGTGGGGAACCATCATGGTCGCCTTATAGAATATCTAAGAGAGCATTAGAAGGAATGACTTTAGGTATGGCTCAAATTATGCAACCGTTTGGTATTGTTGTGAATGGAATAGCTCCAGGAGAAGTAGCAACCGGACTAATCAATTGGAATGAGGGCGATAGTATCGATACTGAGCATAATCATTTTGGTAGAATGGCAATGCCAGAAGAGGTTGCTAATTTAGCTTTATTTTTGGTAAGTGATATGGGAAATATGATAACTGGGCAGATGATTTATATGTCTGGTGGAAGAGGCGTATATGATATAAGATAATATAATCATCTCAAAATTATGATGCCGACGTTGCCAAGATTAAATAGAAGTAAAATATCTAACCCTTTGTTGTTGTATATATAAACAGACTCTCATCATCGCTAAATATTTTTTATTTTTTAGTGATGATGTGACTTAAACTGGGTGAAATGGCGTGATTTTTGAGATAGATTTTTTTATAATCATATGAATTATGAGCATTAATTATCTGATTGAAATCAATTGTGTCTTATAAGTTTTATTTCATGATTAATAAAAAACGATTATAAAAATTTAACAAAATCTGATTTTTGTCAGATAACAAATAGTAAAATGAAGTCTTTAGTATTTAAAACATATGTAGTTTTTACAATTTTTATTGGAAGCTCTTTGGCTTCTTTTTTAGGTGTATCATTGCCACCAACTAGTTTTTTTAGTGCTGTGCATTATAGAACTTTACCATTGTTGTTACTATTTTATTTTCTTTCAACAAGAGTCTATTTCTTGACTAGTGAGAAATTGATGGCTCTTTTATGTTTATGCATGTTGATAATTGCAGGACTGATGGATAGAAGTGCTATGTTTGCCGTACTAGTTAATAACGCAATAGAACCTATTATTTTAATAGCACTATTAAGAAAAACAAATAATTATATAAATTTTATCAAATATACACTCATTGTGTTCTTTTTTGTTGAGTGCTCGGTTGCATGGATAGAAGTTATGACACGAACTATTCTATTTGCAGATTTGAGTAATATGAACCAAGATAATATACAATATATGTTTGATAATGAAATGCGTGCTTTTAGTTTGCATGGACACCCTTTGCAAAATGCTTTTTTAGTAAGTATATTATCTATATTCTTTCTGATGGCTAAGGGGAAAGTTCTCTATCGATATGGGTTGTTTGCTATTGGTGTAATTACACTTTTTGCCTTTAATACTAGATCTTCAATTTATCTAATTGGACTATTAGGTACTTTTGTTATATACAACGATTTTAAAAGTGGGGTGCTGAATAATAGGCAAAAATCTTTTGTTTTATTATTTATTGGTTTTGCTGTTTGTTTCTTATCATTTTTAGTTGTAAAATATCAATTTGGAAATAGAATTTTTGAGTATTCTTTATCAGCAAAAGACGAAAGTAGCAATACTAGATATATGTTGTTAGGTATTATTGGAAATCTTCCTTTGAAAGAATTCTTGTTTGGAATGAAAAATGGATTAGAATTAATAACTTCAAAATATTCTTTATTTGCTATAGAAAATTCTTTGGCAAATTTTATTGTTACAAATGGCTTCGTATTTACTTTGTGTTGGTGCATCTTAGTTTACTTCTGTTTAAAGAGCATAAATTCTAATAAGAAAAAGTTTAATTTGACTTTTCTAGTGTTTTTCGCACTTTTAAATGCCAATAATGCATTAATGACCGATGCTCCAATTTTGATATTTTATATATTCTCTTTATATTGTCTAGATTCATTAAGTACAAATAAACGATTATAAATAATTAATATGATAACAAAAATAATTCATTATTGTTGGTTTGGTGGTAATCCTTTGCCAGATTCAGCAAAGAAGTGCATTGCTTCTTGGAAGAAATTTCTTCCTGATTATGAAATTAAGGAATGGAATGAGAGCAATTTTGATGTGAATATGATTCCGTATGTTAAGGAAGCATATCAAGTTAAGAAGTATGCTTTTGTTAGTGATTTTGCTAGGTTTTATATACTATATAAATATGGAGGTTTGTATTTTGATACAGATGTTGAAATTGTCAAACCACTAGATTCCATAATTAGTAAAGGTGCCTTTATGGGCTGTGAGCATACTGCTACCGAAAAAATCGGTACTTTAGGTGTAAATCCTGGTTTAGGATTTGGCATGGAAGCAAATTTACCGATTATACATGAAATTATAGAATATTATAGCCAACAACATTATATTCTATCTGATGGAACAAAAAACACTATGACTGTTGTTGATGTGATGAGTGCTTTCTTAGAAAAATACGGGTTAGAGATAAAAGATGAAATACAAAAGATAGCTGGAATTTCTGTTTATCCAAAAGAATACTTTTGTCCAAAGGATTTTGAAACGGGTAAGTTGAATATAACATCAAATACTTATTCTATTCATCATTTTGATTTCTCTTGGGGATCTAATAATCTCAAACGTTTCTTTTTTGTTCGAAAGGTAATTAAAAGAGTATTTGGAAATAAAGTAACCCACATTGTTGATAAAGTTGTTGAGAATATTAGTAAAATAAAAAACAAGCATGATAAAAGTTAGTATAATAGTTCCGATATATAATGTTGAGAAGTATCTGCACCAATGTGTGGATTCCTTGCTCAATCAGACATTGAGGGAAATAGAGGTGATACTCGTGGACGATGGTTCTCCTGATAGTTGTCCTCGTATCTGTGATGAGTATAAAAAGAAGGATACTCGTGTGAAGGTTGTTCATAAGCAGAATGGTGGACTTAGTGATGCTCGTAATGCAGGTATGAAATTGGTCGAAGGCGAATACGTCGCCTTCATCGACTCGGATGATTATGTGGATTTGTACATGTTCGAGAAGCTATATGCTGCGGCTAAAGAAAGAAATCTGGATGTGTGCTATTGTGATTACAATTTTGATTATGATGGTAAGACTCAACCAGCTAACAAGCAAAAAGAGAATCTGTTTATAGATAGTAGTAAGGACTCAAATGTGTTTCTCTTGGATATGGTAGGACCATTGCCTAGTTACCCTTCTGATGTGAAGTACCTGGTATCGGTATGGCATGGCATCTATAAAACGAATATCATAAAGGATAATTATATCGTATATGAGTCAGAACGATTGTATCCATCTGAAGACTTATTGTTTCATATCGATTTTTTGTCGAAATGCGAGAGAATTGGTTATTTGAAAGATGCAATGTATTACTGGCGCTTTAATCCTAATTCATTGTCTCGTACTTATTCGAGTCAAAAGTTTGCTAAATATGTAGCTCTATTGAATCGAGTGAAAGAAAAACTTGAAGAGCATTTCTCGGAGCGTGAATATAAGTTGCATTATCAGCGATGTATTTATTCTTTCTTTAGAAGTATTGTTAAATACGAGGCCTTGGGATGTAATGAGCCTAGAGTTTATCATCGTATATCTGAGCGATGTAAACATGTTTTAATGCAGTCTCTTTATCAGAATTATCCTATCGGTAAAATGGTTTTGAAGCATCGCATTTTTCTGATTTGTATGAAGTATCATCTAAGTAGAATTCTGTTTTTAATATGCTGGTTGGAAAATAAAAAACAAAAGAATATATAAAATGGTACAATTGACAAAAGAAGAAAGCAGAGCTATTACATTAGCAAAAGTAATATGCATGTTTGGTGTAATATTTATCCATGCTGCTATAAAGAAATATACAGATTGTTCGCCATTAGTGGAATCTTACTATGATTTCTTAACTCGAGTCTTAGTGAATTTTGCTGTGCCTGGCTTTTTTATGTGCTCTGGATTCCTGTTCTTCCTTAATTACAAAGGATTTGGGTCTTATGGTAACAAAATAAAAAGTCGTATTAGAGGTTTGTTCATTCCGTATTTGTTTTGGATTTCATTATCTATATTTGTAACTTGGTTTATTCAAAATGTTTTAGGATTAGCATCACTGTTTGGAGCAGGTAACATGAAACTTATTCATGATTTTGATACTTATGATTTTCTTTTATCTTATTGGAATCTGAGAGATGGGACTTTCCCCTTTTTGTCTACATTGTGGTTCTTGAGGGATTTAATGGTATGCGTATTATTAGCTCCAATATTATATCAAGTACTGCGATTAGATAAGGTATCAGTTTTGGTGATTTTAGTTTTCATTGCCTTAACAATCCTTGGTTTCAGCTTACTGAATATAGCAATGTCTTCTATATTGTACTTCATTATGGGGGGGGTACTTATCTATTCAAGGAATCAAACCTTTTGCATGGATAAAAAGCAAACAGTTATATCTTTATGGAACGGCATTCATTTTGATCATTTGCTATTCTTCTGTCTATACGGAAGATACGTTAAGCCAAGGATATATGTATAGGTTATTGTCTATAGCTTATAATGTTTCAATGGTCGTTTCTGTAATAGCGATTTGCTTGCATTTAGAACATAAGACAATTGGAGTCAAATTGATGACTTTAGGTATACCTTCTTATTTTATCTATTTGGCTCATGAGCCTTATATGGGATATATGCTTCAAATATTGTTGAAAGTATTGAAGCCTTTTGGAGTCATATATCAGATTGCTGTTATCTTGATACCAATTTTGTATCCGATTTTCATCATTGCATTGTTTTATTTGATATTTAAAATTTTGAAGAAATATATACCAACGCTGCTTAATTTAGCAGTTGGTGGAAAAGTATAATCTATAAATAATAAAGATATGAAAGCAGTTATCTTTGCTGGAGGACGTGGTACACGTTTCAGCGAAAAGACACAGTACATGCCAAAGCCTATGATTGAGATTGGTGGAAAGCCAATTCTTTGGCATATCATGAAGATTTATGCAGCTCATGGCATAAATGAGTTTATAATCTGTTGTGGCTATAAAGGATATGTTATAAAGGAGTATTTTATGAATTACTTCCTTCATAATACCGATGTAACAGTGAATCTTGCAGACAATTCAGTCAAGTTACTTGAAAATCATTCCGAGAACTGGAAGGTTACAATGGTTGATACAGGCCTTGATACGATGACTGCAGGTAGATTGAAGCGAATTCGTCCATATCTGGATGGTGAGCCTTTCTGTCTGACATATGGAGATGGCGTTACAGACTTAAATATCAGCGATACCATCAAGGCGCATCAGGATAGTGGAAAGTCGTTGTCAATGACGGTCTATAAACCGGCAGGTCGTTTTGGCTCTGTTCACATTGATCCAAAGACAAATATAGTTCAGTCTTTCGAAGAGAAACCTGATGGGGAAGGAAACTGGATTAATGCAGGTTTCTTTGTATGTGAACAGAAAATTTTTGATTATCTTCCAGAGGATGCTGATCCTGTGATGTTTGAGCGTGAACCATTGCAGAAAATTGCTTCAGATGGTGAGATGCATGCATATAAACATACAGGTTTCTGGAAACCAATGGATATGTTGAAAGATAATATGGAGTTAGAGAAAATGTGGAGCGAAAATAAAGCTCCTTGGAAAGTTTGGTAAATAAGGAAATATTATGATAGACGTATTTGATGGATTTTTCAAGGGCAAGAAAGTCCTTGTAACAGGTCATACAGGTTTTAAAGGCTCCTGGTTGTGCATCTGGCTTCATGAGTTGGGGGCAGAGGTAGTAGGTATAGGTCTAGACCCTTATTCTGAACGTGACAACTTTGTGCTTTCAGGTATCGGTTCAAAGATAAAGGCTGACATCCGTGCTGATATTCGTGACGGAGAGAAGATGAAGCAAATCTTTGCTGAGTATCAGCCTGAGATTGTGTTCCACTTGGCAGCACAGCCTTTGGTCCGTCTCTCTTACGAGATTCCTGTAGAGACATACGAAGTGAACGTCATGGGAACCATTCATATAATGGAAGCTATCCGTGCTACTAAGAGTGTGAAGGTGGGTGTGATGATTACTACCGACAAGTGCTATGATAACAATGAGCAGTTGGAAGGATATGTAGAAACCGACCCATTTGGAGGTTATGATCCATACAGTTCTTCTAAGGGTGCTTGTGAGGTGGCTATTCAGTCATGGAGACGTTCTTTCTTCAATCCTGCTGACTATGGAAAGAAGCATAACGTGAGTCTTGCATCTGTAAGAGCTGGTAACGTAATCGGTGGTGGAGACTGGGCTAAAGACCGCATCATACCTGATTGTATCCGAGCTTTGGAGACAACCAAGGTAATTGATATCCGTTCTCCAAAGGCTGTTCGTCCATGGGAGCATGTGCTGGAACCATTGTCTGGATATATGCTCTTGGCTCAGAAAATGTGGAATGATCCTACAGGTTACTGTGAAGGATGGAACTTTGGTCCGGAAGCTGACAGCGTATTGACCGTTTGGGAAGTGGCTTCTGCCATCGTTGAGAATTTCGGTTTTGGTGAGTTGAAGGATGTTTCTGATCCTAATGCCCTCCATGAGGCAAACCTTTTGATGCTCAATATCAATAAGGCAAAGACCCGCTTGGGATGGAAACCAAGACTGAATGCCAAGCAGTGTGCCATGCTTACCTCTGACTGGTATAAGAGATATAAGAAAGAAAATGTATATGACCTCTGTGTGGAGGAAATCAATAAATTCATAGGATAATGAAAATTTCAATTTTAGGAACCAACGGCTTCCTTTCTACTGCCATTGCCAAATATGCCAATGAAGCAGGCTGGAACCTGGATATGTATGGACTGGATGAACCAACTGCCCATAAGTTTGACAATTTTTATAAGGTAAACTTGATGGACGCAGAACTCGATTGTTCTGGCTTGCTGACTTCTGACATCATTGTTTATGCGATTGGTGCTGGTATTCAGGCAAACCTCAAGGAAGGTTTCAATCTGATTTATAACCTCAATGTTACAGCTCCTGTCACTATCTGCAATAAGTTGAAGGAACTTGGATACAAAGGTCGTTTCGTTACTTTTGGCAGTGTCTTTGAGATGGGTGAGACCCATGAAGAGCGTTTCTTTACGGAAGAAGATGTTCTCACATCTACTTGTTCTGCACCAAATGACTATACTGTAAGTAAACGCATGTTGAGTAGTTTCGTCTCTTCATACAAACATGATTTCACACACTGGCATTTCTATATCCCAACGATTTACGGTGCAGGTGAAAATCCAAAGCGTTTGATACCATATGTAATCAATGCTATTCGCAATGGCGAGGAACTTCATTTTACAGCAGGTGATCAAACAAGACAGTATGTACATGTCAGTGAGGTGCCACGTATGTTGGCTCAGGCATTTGAAAATAATCTGCCATCAGGACTTTATAATATCCAAGGTAAGGAAACTGTTACTGTAAAGGAGATTGTGACGGAGATACATCATGCTATGGGTAAGGAAGTGCCGGAAGGTTGTTTCGGTAGTGTACAACGTGCTGATGTGGGTATGAAATATCTGGCATTGGACGGTAAAAAACTACATGATGCTACTGGTTTTGAGGCAAGTATTAAGATAACAGATGTAATCGACACATATTAAGAATTAAGTATGTCACAGATAAATAAAGTAAGAATCATTCCTCGTCGTCTCATAGCAGACGACAGAGGCTGGTTTTTGAAAGCAATTACAGGAACAGAGGAGGACATTCCTTCTCATACAGGTGAGGTTTACCTTACTATGGGTAAGCCTGGCCAGGCTAAGGGTGGTCATTATCATCCTGAAGCTGTTGAGTGGTTTACCATCATTGAGGGTAGTGCCATCTTGAAATTGGAGGATATGGAAACGCATGAGCGAAGAGATATCGAAATGCCTTTTGAAAAGGCTCAGACTGTTTTCATCCCCAATGGAGTAGCGCATATAGTAGTAAATAACAGCGATAAGGACTTTATCTTGCTGGCTTATACAGATAAATTGTATGATCCGGCGGATACTATAAAATTTGATTTTGAATGATGGAACGGAAAATTTTATCAATAGTTTTACCAACATATAATAGAGCAAAATTTTTACCACGTACATTGAGCGCTTTTCAAGAGCAGATGGAGAGAAATCGTGATAAGGTTTCTTTTTTAGTTTGTGATAACGCTTCTACTGATGGTTCTGAGGAAATCTTGAAAACTATAAATAAAAAATGGCCATATTTTGAGTATAAAATATTCGAGGAACATGTGGATGTCGGGTATAGTATCGCAAGAGCAAATAGCACTGCAACAGGTGAATATATTCTGATGTGGGGTGACGATGACTTACCTGCTCCTTATTTTTTAGATACGGTATTAGATTATATCGAAAAGTATAATCACCCTACATTAATACATTATAATAGATTGTGGGGGTATGATAATAATGTAAAACGTATCAATAAATTAGCGGTTCTAGATAGAAATATTGGCGATGAAGTGCTAGTATATAATTCAATGAATGGTTTTCTTCAAGACCATGTTTTAGATATAACTTTTTTATCAGCCATTATATTTAAAAGTGAATGTTGGTTTAAAAATATTCATTTGGATACAACAAAACATTTTGGCTATGAATTCCTTGGAAAAATTTTGCATGGTTTCGTAGGGGATATTATATATATTCAATATCCACTATGTATTCAACGAAAGCCATTCAATCGTCCTTGGATGAATAAGTCACCTTATTATCGGTTTATTGGTATTCCTAATATGTATAGTGATTTCGAGAAGTGGGGACTTGTGGATTCTTGGAAGAGTCTATGGATGAAACGTGGTAATTCTACAAGAGATTTCTTGTCGATTATGGCACAGACTTCCATATTCAAAAAGGAATACAGACCATTGTTTAGAAAATTACTTGATAGTCAGTTCTCTTTATCTCGTAAATTCCTTACGTTTTGTTTTGTCTATATAGTTCCTGCATTTATATATAAAAATATCAGAAAGCAATATTTTAAGTAAATCGATAGAGCAAAAACATACTGATATTAAATTTATTTATAAAAGAAATATGAAACGATATAGAGATTATAAGATAGAATTGCCTGATTATGCAACGGCAATGGATTTATTATCATGTGTTGAAAGTAAAGCGACTTCTGAAGGAATGCAAGTTTTTGACCAGAGCAAGGGAAAGGGAACTTTTGGCAATTATATACCTTTTCTTATTAACACTGAAGGATTGCCTAAAGTGAGATTGGTGCTATCTGTATATAAAACGGAAGGCATTTTTACTTTGTCAATCGTGAATATTGTACCAACACAAGATAGTGGGTTTTCTTCTTTAGACAAAGAAGTATATAATAAGATTTTGCAGTATTTTGTGGATAGTGTTTTAAATCCTGTTAATGCAGGAAAATATAAGGTCTATACTAATCTGGAAAGTTATACTCTTGAAGAACAGATTCCTCTTTCTTGGAATGCTTTTTTCCAATGGGTCGATGCTTTTCCTTTATCACATCATCCCCATGATCAGGAACGATGGATGAATTTTGTGATAGCTTTGCATAAAAACAAGGAAGATCTGTCAATTAGTGATTTTGAGGAGTGGCTACAAACAGAAAAGGGTTGGAGTTATGATGAAATAGACTATTTTTCTTCAAAATTAGAATATGGATTGGAACTTTTGGAAGAATATGATAGATGCGACCAACGTTAATACAATAGTAACTGTAATTTCTATTATTTGTGCTTTTTATTCTTTTTGTCAGGCAAAGTCCGCTAAGGTATATAAGGAGAAAACCCGAAGCTTTATGCATATGTTTGATATATTCAGTTATTCAGAGCGTTTCCATAGTGAACTTAAAAACTTTATAACGATTTCTAGAGGAGCAAATTGGAACAAAGGTCGCAATATGACAGAATTGTTCGGAAAATTGTCTGCGCTAATTCAAGATATGAATCAGATTTTACCGTTGATAGAAGATAATGATATAGTAAACGTTATCAATCAAGAATGTAATGTTTTGAAGGCAATGCTCTATGATGAAATTTCATTGACGATAGCAAGTAAGAAGACGATTATAGAACGGTTTGATAACATTGATAAGCTACTCTCACAATATATAAACAAGCAAGCATGGTTAAATGAAACGTCTGATTAAGTAGTTCCTTATCTAATGTGGGCAAAGTTAAAAAGATCAATTTGATAAATAGGGCATATCGTGACTTTGCGATTTCTGCTCTATTTATATACTTCTTAAAAAACTTATAAGGATGAATACTTTGAAATCATTAGTTGATAGTGTTATTTCTGATTTGACAGAAAACAAATCTATTGAGTCCATTTTGTTGAAAACTCAGACAATAAGTCATTATTTAAAGGATGAGGAATTTTCAACCTGGATAAAGCATGAGTTGAATGGCTATGGAGACGATGAATATCCTTTGCCAGATTATCGAAAGATAAATTGTATTGTAAAGGTTGATATTTCCCAACCTTTTGGGCGTATGGCTAAGAACTACCCATTTCCATGTGAATACATTAAAGATGATAAAATTCGAGAACGTATGACTCATATGGCCGTATTTGAGTCATTAAGTGAAATAGAATTAATGATGAAAGATGATAAACATGGTAATGACTTAACAATGGCTGTATCGCAATATATTGTTCAAAACTATATGTCGAAATATATAGAGGGCAATATATTGGTTGCTAATAAGCATATTAACATGAATAATATCCAAGCCGTTATTTCTAAGTTCAAATCGTTGTTGTTGACATTCTTTTTGGAACTTAACGATAAAATGAATTGGGAGCTGAATTTTGATGTAATGGCTACAAAACAAATTATTAAACAAATTATGGTCACAAATAATATTAATGCAGCAGTTGTCGCAACAGAAGGATCTACGATTTCTACTGGTGCTGTAAGTGTGGAAAATAGTCATATCGGTAATGTGGCTTATTCTAATGAGCAAAAAGAGTTTTTGTCTGTATTGAAAGATATTGAAAAACTTGTAAAAGAATCTGGAAATCAGGATTTAAAAGATTCTGTAGATATAGTTAAGGCTGAAACCCAAAAGCCTAAATGGAACAAGAAGTTAATGACTATGGGGCTTAATGCTGTCAAAGGTGTTGCTAATGGCTTTGTTGTAGAAGGTTTAATGACTTTGGTAGAAAAAGCTATAGTTATGTTGGGGACATGCTAGAGAAGTCTCATGGATATAATTAGATTTTATCCGTGAGGTAATGACAAATCTTCTCCCAAACTTCACTATCTAGCATGAAGTAAGGAATAGCTTTCTTGCTATCCTCTGCAAAATAGAAAAACAGATGTTTGATGCCTGGGGCATCAGCATATTCGTAGGCTTCGATTTTCACAATGTTGATGCCTTGCAACTGAAGAGCCGCAAGGAGTTGCTGACGTTGCTTTTTCGTAAGCTGCTTATACTTCGTATATATAGTATTAATATCGCATATCATAATCGTTGTTTCTTGTTTATGAAATGATGGGATTCTGATAGAACCCGCTGTTTATGGCTGCGAAGATAACAAAAATATTTCAAATACAGTTATGTTTCGACTAAAATCATTAACAATTTTGGGTAGTAAGGCGGAATTAGCCTCATTACCTGAGGGCAAATTGCTCATTAACACAGTAAATGCTCACTCTTTTAACACCGCAAAGAAGGATCAGCTCTTTGCTGATGCTCTGACTAATGGTGATGTGTTGATTCCGGATGGAGTGAGTATTGTGAAAGCGTGCAAGTGGATTAAGGCTAAGAGTCAGCCGAAGGAAAGAATAGCTGGCTGGGACCTGTTTTTCTTCGAAATGAACAAGCTGGAGAAAAAAGGTGGTACGGTGATGTTTATGGGTAGTTCGCAGAAGGTGCTCGACCTGATTGTGAAGCGTGCTGCCGTGGATTATCCGCACCTGAAGGTGGTGACTTATTCGCCTCCTTATAAACCTGAGTTCTCGGATGAGGACAACAAGGCTATCATTGATGCCATCAATGCTGCCAACCCAGATTTACTTTGGATTGGTATGACGGCTCCTAAGCAGGAGAAGTGGACCTACTCTCATTGGAATGAGTTGAACATCCATTGTCATGTGGGTACCATCGGTGCTGTCTTCGACTTCTTCGCTGGTACCGTGGAGCGTGCCCCTATCTGGTGGCAGGAGCATGGTCTGGAATGGCTCTATCGCTTGATCAAGGAACCTAAGCGTATGTGGCGCAGATACATCATCGGTAATACTTTGTTCCTCTGGAACATGACGAAAGAGTAACTTGTGAAGAAACAACAAAAGATTTTCTTTGATTTCCTAAGATTCTGTATTGGCTCTGTTAAGGAGATTCCTGATTCCTTGAAGGAGGCGGATTGGAAGGAGCTGTATGCTATTGCCAAGATGCAATGCCTGGTGGGTGTTCTCTTTGATGGTATTAAGAAGCTACCAGCCGAACATGTGGGGATGAAGAAGGAATTGCTGCTCCAATGGATGGCAGAAAGCCAGATGTTGGAGAAAGCGAATGTTCGGCTGAATGATGCTGCCATCCAGGTTTCTGAGTGGTTTCGGAAGAAGGGATTCAGAACCTGTATCTTGAAAGGACAGGGGAATGCATTGATGTATCCGAATCCTTATTCCCGTACGCCTGGTGATATTGATATCTGGGTGGAAGGTGGAGATAAGAGGGTCATCTCCTTTGTCCGCTCTATCTCGCCTCATGAAAAGGCGTGCTATCACCACATCGAGTTCCCATCGTATAAGGGTATTGAGGTGGAAGTGCATTATCGCCCTAGCTTCCTGCTGTGCTTCTGGCATAACAGAAAACTTCAGAAATATTATGAGAGGGTGAAGGAAGAGCAGTTCTCGCATCGAGTAATGTTGGGAGAGCAAGGGGAGATTGCGATTCCGACAACAGAATTCAATCTCATCTTCCAGTTGACTCATATCTTCTCGCATTTGATGAATGAGGGGATTGGGTTAAGGCAACTGGTGGATTACTACTATTTGATTTCAATGTTAAGTGTTAACTGTGAAATGTTAACTTCCTTGCAGAAGGAATTAAAGGAGTTGGGATTGTGGAAGTTTGCTGGGGCTATCATGTATATTATGCATGAGGTGTTCGGCATGCCTGCCTCTCGCCTTATTGTTCCTCCTAATGAGAAGTATGGTAAGTTTGTGCTGAATGAGGCGCTGGAGGCCGGGAACTTCGGAATGCATGATGAAAGGAATCACTTCGAAAAATCGCAGCTAGGGCATAATCTTCAAAGGGTGTATAGGGATATAAGACTCGTGAGGTATTTTCCTGCTGAGGCGCTATGCGAGCCTTTGTTTAGAACATGGCACTTCTTCTGGCGATTACGACACAAATAAGACAAACAAATCACATATTTACAACACAAACTATTACTGATGTGACGATAGCGCTGTATCGGTACCAAGCGTAGCGGTGTAATCGGTACCATGCTATCACTGCAATCGGTACCGCTTGTATCGCTGCAAGCGGTACCA
>QWCV01000346.1_pt1 | contig 88248 bp, 91 predicted proteins | sample 1972621 | NCBI WGS metagenome assembly QWCV01 (sample SAMN09866699, study PRJNA288562) | Human gut metagenome isolate pre2_stool, whole genome shotgun sequencing... | isolation source: gut | host: Homo sapiens | place: USA: California | reverse complement strand
TCACCTGCAACACCCTTGCCTTCGGCTATATCCTTCCCGCTACCGGGTGGATTTGGGACTTGCACCCTTAAGAAACGTGCGCCGCCAGGCGCACATCAATAAAAAACAGTAGGAGAATCGAGACACGTAAATTCTCCTACTGTTTTTCTTATCTTCTCTTTTTCAAAATGCTATTTTCTCACATCTTCATCCGCAAGCCACGTCTGCACTTCTTCCACACTTGCTTTCACCGCCTGGGCAATCTTTTCCACATCTATTCCCATTTTAGAAAGATTTATGGCTGTCTGCCGACGGCTTTCGCTAATTCCACTTTCTCGCCCTTCCTCCCAGGATGCTTCCCGCTCCTGCCTCAGATGCTTTTCCTGATTATACTCATAGATACTCATATTCTTCGCCTCCGCACGGTTCTTTTTTAGAAAATCCTCTAAATACTATTATTCCTCCAAAAATTCCCGCAACAGTTTGTCTCTGTACTCCGAATCTTGCACAGCCCGAAGAATGTCATTTGTGCGTCCTTCTTTTGCCAGAAAACTGTACAAATTATCCAGCAGCTTCATGCCCTCTTCTTTTCCGGCCTCTCTGCCCTTCTCCCAAGATGCTTCTCGCTCCTGTCTTAAATGTTTTTCCTGGTCATATTCGTAAATGCTCATTCTCTTCGCCTCCGCACGGTTTTTTCTCAGGAATTCCTTCAGAATCCCTTCCCGGATACATTCCGTGATCGCTCGTTCCACCGCTTCTGCAATCGGCAATTCCTTCGCATATCTGCGCACACGGTCTGTATACTCCGCATATTCCCACAAGGTCCTGCACGCCGCCATCAATTCCGGATTATGCCCCGCATTAATATTCAGCATCACCGCCAGAAGTTCCAGCTTGTGTTCTTCCTCCTCCACAGCGTACAGATCAGAAAGCCTCAATATCTGCCGGTCCGGCTGCGGCTTCTCTCCATTATAAAAAATCACAAACTGCGGTGGTGGAAGCAGCACCTTGGTCTCCCCGTACAGATTCTCTTCCTTTGTAAGTCCCGCATACAGATCTGCCAAGTACAAAAGCATCCGAAGCGGAAGGTTCGGGCTGTAGGTAGACTGATGTTCATACAGGGACAGACGGGAAGCTATGAGAAAGGACAGATCATTTCTAATCGCCATGTAAATCGCATTTTCCAGTGTGTTGATCTCCAGAAGCTCCGGGTCTTTATAATTTTTCCCACTGATCCCATTATACAATTCCAGCAGCCTTTTCTTGTCACTGAATACCATAGCAAAAATGGATGACTTATAGTTTCGGTTTGGTACAGGATAGGATGTCTTTTTCTGATTCCTTCTCTTTTTCTTTTGACTCTGACTCTTTCGTTTTCTGCTCATAAAAACCTCCTTTTTCTCACAGGAGATTTCCGGCCAAAATCCAACCTTATAGGAAATCTCCCTGCTTTTTTATAAATGGAAATGAAAAGCATTGAGATTTCTTTTAGATCTTTTTAGAATGTTCAGACACGGCAACTGCCGCTAAAGAAAAACTGCCAGAAATATAATGCTTTTTTACATAATAGCATAGATCCCTGACAGTTTCTATTAGATTTTATTATTATGCCTCGTCAATCGCCTTGCCGATATCATGGCGCATATATTTGTTGTCAAACTGCACCCACTCTGTGGCTGCATAAGCGTTTGCCCTGGCTTCTTTTAAGTCTTTTCCTTTCGCCGTGATGCCAAGAACACGTCCGCCGTTTGTCACAATGTTTTCGCCGTCAAACTTTGTCCCCGCATGGAAGCAGTAATAGCCTTCCTCATCCTTGAATTTTTCCAGACCGCTGATAGGCAGGCCTTTTTCGTAGGATACCGGATACCCTTCACTGGCCAGAACCACACAGACTGCCGCATTGTCCTCAAACTGAAGATCCACCTGATCCAGTGTGCCATCGATGCAGGCCTCCACCACTTCGATGATGTCATTCTTCATCCTTGGAAGCACTACCTGAGCCTCCGGATCTCCGAATCTCGCGTTATATTCCAGAACCTTCGGACCTTCCTCTGTCAGCATCAGCCCAAAGAAGATCACTCCTTTAAACGGCCGTCCCTCTGCCCTCATGGCGTCTACCGTAGCCTGGTAAATATGCTTCTGGCAGAACTCATCCACTTCTTTCGTATAAAACGGGCTTGGAGAGAAGGTTCCCATGCCTCCGGTATTCAATCCGGTATCTCCGTCTCCGGCTCTCTTATGATCCTGTGCAGAAGTCATGGTTTTAATCGTCTTCCCATCTACAAAGGACAGCACAGACACCTCACGTCCTGTCATAAATTCTTCGATCACCATTTCATTTCCGGCATCTCCGAACTTTTTATCCTGCATGATAGTCCTTACGCCCTCTTTTGCTTCCTCCAAGGTATTACAGATCAGCACACCTTTTCCAAGGGCCAGCCCGTCAGCTTTCAATACGATAGGGTACTTGGCTGTCTCAAGATAAGAAAGTGCCTTTTCCGGGTCTGTAAAGTTTTCGTAGGCTGCCGTTGGGATGTTATATTTCTTCATCAGATCCTTGGAAAAAGCTTTCGAGCCTTCCAGAATAGCAGCCGCTTTTGTCGGTCCGAAGGTACGGATTCCTTCTGCCTCCAGGCAGTCTACCAGCCCTCCTACCAACGGATCGTCCATCCCCACGATGACCAGATCCACTTCCTTTTCCTTCGCAAATGCTGTGATCTTATCAAACTCCATGGCTCCGATGGGCGCACATTCGGCATATTCCGAAATGCCTGCGTTGCCCGGTGTACAATAAATCTTGTCCACCTTATCACTCTTTGCCACACTGTATGCAATCGCGTGTTCTCTTCCGCCGCTTCCCACGATCAGTACTTTCATCTTCTCTTAATCCTCCTTAAGAAACTTCTGCGATATTTCCTGTCACCTTCACTCTTCCTTCTGCGATCAGTTCGATGGCTCTTGGAAGGATCTGCCATTCTGCCTGTTCCATCACCCTTCGCTGCAGGATTTCCGGGGTGTCTCCATTTCGCACCTCTACAGCCTTCTGCAAAATGATGGGGCCTGTATCCGTTCCCTCATCCACAAAATGAACGGTAGCGCCTGCCACCTTGACCCCACGGGCCAGTGCGGCTTCATGTACCTTCAACCCATAGTATCCGGTTCCGCAAAATGAAGGGATTAAGGACGGATGGATATTGATGATCTGATTCGGATACCGTCGGATCATTTCCGGCGGTATCACAACAAGGAAACCTGCCAGTACAATGAGATCCGGTCCGATCTCTTCTACCTTTTCAAGAAACGCTTCATTAAATTCCTGCCGGGATGAAAAATCCTTTGGAGAAATGCACACTGCCGGAATCCCATGCTTTTTTGCCCGCTCCAGGGCATATGCATTTGCATTGTTGCTGATCACGGCCGCGATCCTGGCATTTCTGATCTGCCCGCTCTCGATATTGTCAATAATGGCCTGCAGATTGGTACCGCCTCCGGATACCATGACAACCACATTTAGCATAGCTCGACTCCCTTTTCTCCATCCTCGATACGGCCCACCACATAGGGCTTGTCCCCTGCCTGGCGGATTGCTTCCATCGCCGCATCCACATCTTTAGGATCTACAGCGATCACCATGCCAAGTCCCATATTGTAGGTATTGTACATCATCTGCTCTTCCACATTCCCTTCCTTTGCAATCTTTGCAAAAATCGGAGGAATCGGGTAGCTGTCCTTCTCGATCACGGCCTTTACGCCGTCCTTTAACATTCTGGGGATATTCTCATAAAAGCCGCCTCCGGTAATATGGCTGCATGCTTTTACTGTCACACCGGCATTCTTAATGCTCTTTAACGCCTTTACATAGATCCTGGTCGGTGCAAGCAGTGCCTCGCCAAGGGTGGTTCCCAGATCTTCATGATAGGTTTCCAGGGACTCCTTCGTCATCTCAAACACCTTGCGCACCAGGGAAAATCCGTTGCTATGTACACCAGAGGATGCCATTCCAATCAGAACATCTCCGCCTGTCAGCGCTTCTCCAGTGATCATATCCTTCCTGTCGCAGACGCCCACAGCAAATCCGGCCAGGTCATACTCATCCTCTGCCATCAGCCCCGGATGCTCTGCCGTCTCGCCGCCGATCAGGGCCGCTTCTGACTGAAGGCACCCTTCTGCCACACCTTTCACGATATCTGCGATCTTTTCCGGATAATTTTTACCGCATGCGATATAATCCAGGAAAAATAACGGTTCTCCGCCGGCACAGGCAATATCATTGACGCACATCGCCACGGCGTCGATGCCGATGGTATCATGTTTGTCAAGGACCATTGCAAGCTTTACCTTCGTTCCGCAGCCATCAGTTCCGGAAAGAAGGACCGGATCCTCCATCTCTTTGATCTTACTTAATGAAAATGCTCCCGAAAAGCCTCCCAGGCCTCCCAGTACTTCCGGACGCATGGTCTTTTTTACATGCTCCTTCATCAGTTCTACGGACTTGTAGCCTGCTTCAATATCCACGCCTGCCTTCTTATAATCCATAACCAGTCTCCTTTATCTCTTTTTCTACGTTTACTTCTGATCCAGATATGCCTGATAGCCGATCTCATCAAGCTTTGCAGCCTTCGCCTGTACAGTCTCTTTCATCTCTTTGCTGTAGTCTTTCAGCTTCTCCAGCAGCTCCTCATCGGAGACAGCCAGGATCTTTGCTGCAAGGATAGCAGCGTTCATGCCGCCGTCAATCGCTACCGTTGCAACCGGGATTCCCGGCGGCATCTGTACGATAGAGAAAAGTGCGTCCTCTCCCGCCAGGTTCTTGCCGGACATCGGCACGCCGATCACCGGCATCGGGAACAGTGCCGCACACATTCCCGGAAGATGCGCTGCCATACCTGCACCTGCGATGATCACCTTGATCCCTTTTCCTTCTGCTGCTTTCGCCCACTCAAAGAACACATCCGGTTCTCTGTGTGCGGAGATGATCGTCATCTCATAGTCAATTCCCAGCTTCTCCAGCATGGATGCAGCTTTGCTCATCACCTTCAGGTCCGAGTCGCTGCCCATAACAATTCCTACTTTTGCCATAGTCTTCATCCTCTCTTTCTCATCGTTCATCATAACATGGTTTCTATGCATTTTTCAACGGTTCGTTCAGAACCTCGCAGCCCGGCAGTACGAATCTTCCCTCTTCCAGGAGAGGAATCCTGCCGCCGTCCGCCGTCACGACCGTAATGCTCTTTAGCTCCTCATAGGGAATCGTGATATCCGTGTGGCAATGAAAATATGCCTTTGACACATCCTCTTTCCTGCGGATGGATACGGAATTATCCTTTGCTACGATTTCTTTCCCATTTGGATTGTAGACCCGGATATCCTCGCTCCAGCTGTAACAGGTGTCTCCCACCGCAAAATGGGGACCCATTTTTTCCGCGATCAGGATCGGCATCTTTTCTTCGATCCCGTACTTCTTTGCCGCCACATAAGCCGTGGTATTGGTGCCGATCGCAAACTCTCCAAGCGGCAGTGTCTCATGCCTGTGCAGGATGTTATCCCGGATATAAGCCTTATTTTCCAGCTCCCGCTCAAAATTTCCACAGCTGTAGTCCGCTATCATTCCATTGGCAAAGGTAATCTCCAGATCCCGGTACTGCAGTTCATTCAGATATACCCTGCTGACATGGAGTACCCCGTTTGTCCCTTCCAGTACCGGAGAAGTGAACACTTCTCCCACCGGAATATTGACATCAGCCACACAGTTTTCAAAAATCGTCTCCTTCTTTGGATCATTCAGGCGGTGAAGCTGCACCTTCAGATCTGTCCGGTTGCCGTTTCCACCCAGGATGTGTACATATTCGCCCTGATCCAGCGCATCGATCAGCGTCTGCTGTACCTTTTCGTATACCTTGGCGTCCAAAGTATTGATCCGGATCACCTCGTCAAAGATTTCTTTATAATCCTTTCCGATCTCCGGCACCGGATAGGCAATGATCGTAAAGCTTCTTTCCTCTCCCGGAATGTAGCTGTTCACGATCTGGCTCTGCCGACTGTCAAACTGCAATGAGAGCTCTTCTTGTTTAGCAGTAAGGGACAGAGCTTCCTTTGTCTGCTCCGGAGAAAAAGGCTCTTCCCCAAACATCTCGATCACCGCAGGCCCCGCCATCTCTGCCGCCAGTTCCTTGTGATGCTCATAGGTAGTCTTTATAACCTCAAGCTTGCGCTCCATAAATTTCTTATCAAAAAACAGGGCCTGGTCATTGCCATGATCGTAGTCAAACTGCTTATTGGCCACTGCCCCATAATACCCCACCTTCAGATGGCGGCGTTTTGTCAGCACACTGGCGCCGGACCGGCAGAATACCGGACGCAGTCCCATTTTCCGGAAGTTTTCAACCGCCTTTTTGATCACTCTTTCAAATCCCAGCACATACCGGATTTCCACCGTGCCCTTTTTTGACAGGTCCTTCCCTGTATTTACAAAGCCGACACGATACCCCTCCGTATAGACATCGGCCATCTTACAGATCACATCTTCCGAAAGCTCCAGCAGATGTTCTGCCGTTCTTCTCTCGTTTTCGCTGATATATTCCCCGAACCGGTAAAGATACCGAAGATCCGAAAGATCGCTGCTGCAGATGATATTCAGCGCAAAGGAACAGTCCGGGTCGATCTGCTCTCTGATCCGGTCCGCCACAAACACATCGCAGTAGTCACTGGCATACCAGTAAATGATCTCTTTAATCTGCTCCTCCTTCGGAATCTCCTCCTCTTCAAACTGCCCGTATATTTCCAGGAAAAGTTCAAGCAGGATATCCAGATACTCTGTTTTCCCCTCAAACACATAGGGAATTGCTCCCCTGAGTTCTGTATAAAGGAAGCTTAATATCTGTCCGTATCCTTCTCCCAGCTCCTTTACCGCAAAAACCGGATTTCCGTAGCTTGTACTGTAATTATCCGGCAGAATGTCCCTGTACAGCCGGTCATTCCACGCTTCCAGCTCTGAAAGATCCCGTTTTTCATACCCCCCGCTTTCTATCTCTTTTTTCAGTTCATCGATCATCAGAAGAAAAGATGCCGTTTTTTGAAAAAATTTACGAAACGGCAGTTTTACGCTTTCTTCTCCTCCGATCCTGCCGATTCTTCCGATCGCAAGATCATATCTTTCCTCTATCATCCTCTATAACAGCCCCCTGATAAATAATCCTGCAAGGCCTAAAAGAAACAGCCCGTTCACGCCGATCCCTATCCTGCAGGTAAGATAATTTTTATCCCGCTCCTTTAAACCGCGGACGCCGAGTGTCACTCCGGCTATGGACAGCGCCACAGTACCCAGCCCCACCAGACCGATCAATACCCCGACTTCTCCTTTGGTCACAAAAGAGATCAGGATCATCAAAAACAAAAGGGCAAAGACCACTGCCCCATAAATACAGGAATACACGCCTTTCCTTGCGTGTCTTAACGGCGCCTGCCCATATTTTGTCCGGATCATTTTGCGCCGCTGCTTTTCTCTTGTTTTTACCGCAGCTTTTGCCCTGTCATCTTCTTTTTTTACTTTTTTTCTTTTTAGTAACATGTCTTCTCCTTATTGCCGCACAGATCACAAATATGATATATCCTGCCAGACCTCCGATCGTATTGAGCAGCAGGTCATCTACATCAAAGCTTCCCACCCTGGAAAACAGCTGAAAAGTTTCTACACAGAGACTCAATCCAAAGCTGTAGAACACGGTTCCCAAGAGACTCCGGTACCTGCTCGCCATTGGAAGAAAAAATCCAAACGGAATGAAAATGATCACATTTCCAAACAAATTGGTAAACATTGCAAAGAATCCGACCTGATCCCGGTATTCCCAGAACCGCCGGATTTCTTTAAACAATACCAGGTTATAATGGTACTCCTGCATTTCTCCTGTCCTGCCGTACCAGTCAGAAAATATCAGAAAATATACAATAAAGATCACATACAGTATAAATAAGATTTTTCCAAGGACACGTATCCTCTTCCTTGTCTTATTATTCAAAAAAATGCTTCCTTTCTATTACATAAGTCCCTAGAAAGTGAGACCTTTCTTCTCTTTCTGGAGACGAGCCCCCGTAACGATCGCGATCACTCCTGCCGCGATTCCCACAACTAAAATCACGATTCCCACGGCGATGTTTGCCGCTCCTGCCAGACTCATTGCCTTATATGCTTTTTCGTTCATATGCGTCCCTCCTGATTTTACCTGTTCACCTGCACCTGCCGCATCCGCTACTTTGCGCCGTACTGTTCATAATATGCGTCAATTGCAGATTTTAATGTATCATCGATCACGATTTTTCCCTGACATTCTCTGTTATAAAGGTATTCTACTACCTCTTCCATAGTCACGATCGCAGCCGTATCAAAGCCATATAATTCTTTCACTTCATCAAGCGCACACTTCTCTCCGCCTTTTCCGACTTCCATACGGTTTAAGGATACCATCAGTCCTTTGATTTCCACATTCGCCGCACCCTTTACCTTCGGCACAGTCTCTTCCATGGATTTTCCGGACGTAGTCACATCCTCGATCATAATGACCCTGTCGCCGTCTTTTAAGCTGCTTCCCAGAAAACTTCCTTTGTCCGCTCCGTGATCCTTTTCTTCCTTCCGGTCAGAGCAGTAACGGATTTCTTTTCCATAAAGCTCGCTAAACGCAATTGCAGTCACCACTGCCAGCGGAATTCCCTTGTAAGCAGGTCCGAACAGCACATCAAAATCATCACCATATTTATCGTGAATCGCCTTTGCATAATATTCACCCAGCTTTTTAAGCTGCGTGCCTGTCACATAAGCTCCCGCATTCATAAAAAACGGAGATTTTCTTCCACTTTTCAGTGTGAACTCCCCGAATTTCAACACGTCGCTTTCTACCATAAATTCGATAAACTCCTGCTTGTACTGTTCCATATCTTTCAAACCTCCTACATAATTCTTATCAATTCTAACATATCTGGTAGGGTTTTTCAATTCAGGAATTACCCTGGTCTCCTTCAAATCTTTCAGCCACCTTTTTCAGCCATTCTCTGATCGGCAGATGCTGCGGACACATCTTCTCACATTGACCGCACCTGATACAATCACCCGCCTTGCCATACTGCTCCGAAAAATGACTGTACAGCATCGTCTGTGCTGTCCATGCCTTCGTTTCCAACTCCCGCATGTCTGCATTGTAGAGTGCAAAGTATTTAGGAATAGCAATATTTATCGGGCATTTATTGATACAGTAAGAACATCCGGTACACGGAATGGCAACACTCTGATTGATCATTTTTGCAGCTTCGCAGACTAATTCAAATTCTTCCGGTGCAAATGGTTTGAAATTTTCCATATACGATAAATTGTCTTTTAACTGTTCCATGCTGCTCATGCCACTTAAAACCAACATAACATTCTCATGGCTTGCCGCAAAGCGGATCGCCCACGAAGCAACAGACATATCAGAGTGATAAGACTTGAATAACTTTTCCGCTTCTTCCGGAATATCTGCAAGAGTTCCACCCTTGACAGGTTCCATAACAATAACCGGTTTCCCGTGCTTTTTCGCTACCTGATAACACTTTTCCGACTGAATCGTGTCATTCTTCCAGTTCCTTTTCTTCCCGGATCAGTACAAGAGGCATTTTATCCGCAAGCAGGAAAGCAGAGCGGGGATAACGGTCTGCAAGACACTCTTTTACAGATATTTCCGACTGTCCTTCGTGATAAAACCATGCTGTATCAAAGTATTGGAATCCTTTATCCAGATAATAGTCAACCATATCACATAACATTTTCTTATCTACACGAGAAAATTCATCATTTATCAGCGGTAAACGCATAAGTCCAAATCCCAGTTTTTTCATCTATCCGTTCCCCCATCCGGCACACTTAACTGCCATTAATCTTATTGATACATATGCTGGTGTATTTTTCCCAAAGGTCTGTTATCACTTCCTGCTCCCGCTCTGATAAAGAAGCAAACGCCTGTAGTTCCGCCTGCTCAATGTGGGAAATCACTTTCTGTTGAAATTCTTTCCCCTTTTCTGTAAGTACGATCAAACGAGAACGTCTGTCCTTCGGATTTTCAGCCATGGCAGCATATCCCCTCTTTACAAAAGAGAGTATCACCTTATTGACAGTCTGCTTCGGAAAATATAAGATATCGCACAGTTCTTTCTGCGTCGTCCCCTCACCGTCCAGCAGCTGCAATATAAACATAGAAATATAGGTCAGATCATGTATCTTTGCATAGTCCTCATATACATGATTCAATTTCTGCCATTGCAGATAAAAACGTTTTAAATTATATGGCCTGTCTATCTCGTTCATATTTAGTCTCCTTTTAGACTATTTTATCATATGTTTTTTTACTTCACAAGGAAAACACTACTATCTTTCATCATTTTGAAAAAACAAAAAAAGCCCTCATAAGAGTCTGCTGCAAAACAGCATTTACACTCTTAATCCGGACTTTTCTTTATATTCCGACTATATAGAAAGACCATTATGTTTCCAAATTTATCGGTATAGAAGCCCCCCAGCAAATACAAGGACATAACAACTTATGAGAAGTTATGGAGAACAGCGGTTACAAACCCGGTAACTGCATTTTCTCATGATTCCCTTTTATTCCCGTTTTTCTCTCATTTACCAATATTTTTCTAGATAACCCATGGCTTCTTTTTCCGTAATCTGATAGGTATCCTGAAGTTTTTGCAAAATCTGTTCCTTCGGAATATCGAATTCCCTCAAAGAATGAATCAATCCGCAGATCCCCCGCTCCAGTTCTTCCTTTTTCCCAGCCTCTTTTCCATCCTGATATCCGTCCTCATAGCCCTCTTTCTTCATGGCTTTCTCATATGCTTCCTGATCGAAACCTTCCAGTACCATCTGTACCACCTCTGCTTTCTGCGCTCTCAGGATATCCGCCAGAACCCCGCCGGCAATACAGCTTTCCACCGCCGTTTCCACTGCTTCCTGCAGATCTTTCCCTTTCGTTTGATTCTTCCGGATGGTATCCACAAAGATAGCGTATTCCTCCAGACGCCTACATTTCTTCATCAATTCCCGATTATGTCCGTAATTAATGTTCAACATCAAGGTCTTACATTCCAGGCAGGGTTCTTTCTCCCCGTTTGGCCGCCGGAAAAGATCTGACAACTTCAAAACCTTTCGATCCTGTTCCTCCCTGGTCCCGTTGTAGAACACGATGTGTTGGGGGAAAGGAAATTCCTTGGGCGAACTGCTGTAAATATTAATCTCGCGGCTGGAAATATGCCTGGTATAAACGCCTGCGAAATACAGAAGCCCCCTCATAGGCATGTTGGGATTATAAGTGCTCTGATGTTCATACAGATTCAGCTCTGCATCGATCAGGAAGGACAAATCATTCTTCATGGAAAGGTACAGCACATTTTCCAAGGTGTTGACTTCCAACTCTTCCGGATTGTCATAGTTCGTCCCATTAATCGCATTATATAGATCCAGAAGGTCCTTCTTGTTATTGAACACAAAGCGAAACAGGCGATCCTTGTAGTTACGGTTCGCAGTGGGATATTCCTGAGTATGAAATTGTTGCATCATTGATTTTCTCCTTTCATTATAGAAAACAAAATAAACCGTTGCAACCTTTAAGTGAGCTCAAAAAAGGTCTGGAAATAAAATGGCAGAAATCGCCGGATAAAAAATTGACAGCCAGAAAGTCCAGCCTTTTTGGGAGAAAGGACTCTCCCATTGATTATTTGTTAATTATAGTGGAAAAGTTCTTAGAAAACAAGATAGCAGAATAGACAAATCTATCCTCTGTCATCTTGTTTCTACAGCCACCAGACAGGCTAGGCCGTGTCAATACGCAGAACGAATTATAAATACGTCACAAAAGTATTTTATTCTTTTGAGCTTTCGCAACTATTTCAGAATAAATGGAGACAGATTTCCAAGTCTGTCTCCATAAGAATTAATTGTTTTTATGCCTGGTATCTGGAAATCAGTTCCTCCAGTGACACCGGCTCTGTCTCCCCATTCGGCAGAACGCCTTCATGTGCATTTAATCCCAGCACCAGTTCCTGAACCGCTGTACCAAATTCCGGTTCCAGATCATTCGCCCTGATATCCACTGCACTTCCGATATACACTGGCACCGAAAACAAACGTCCAAGCAGAATCTCTACACTTTCCGGCTGATAAAATCCGTCAAATCCCATATCTTCCATATCTCCCAGCGTCATGATTGCTGACAGCTGGAACATTTCATCATCCAGGAACAAATCCCGTTTATTGAAAAATAGCGCAGAAAGAGGAATCTGCTTCCCGCTCATGATCCGGATCGAATCCGTAAGTTCGTCTGATGTGCCTGTTGTAGCGTCACAAACTCCTATATAGCCGTTCAGATAAGCTCCTGGCTCTTCCAGATAACGGAACAGCTCCAACGGATTCTCAAAGATGATCAGGGAAATATCATCAGAAAGCTTTCCGCTCTCTAAAAGACGCTCCACCAACGTATGTCTGCCGCTTTCCGCCTCACCCACGACAGCAATCTTATACTTTTTCTCCTCTCGACTTGGCTCGGCAGACTCCTTTTGCCCCATTTCCTTTGGCGGCTCCACTGGCTTTGCTGGCTCTGCCTGTTTCGGCGGCTCCACTGGCTTCGATGGCTCTGCCTGTTTCGGCGGCTCTGCCTGTTTCGGTGGCTCCACTGGCTTTGGCGGCTCTGCCTGTTTCGGTGGCTCCACTGGCTTTGGCGGCTCTGCCTGTTTCGGCGGCTTGGACGGCTTCGGTTCAGCTACCGGCTTGGATGCCTCTACTGCCTTTGCCGGTTTTTCCGGCCCACTTACGTTCTGGTTCCTGCCTTTCAGGATCGTATTCAGAATTTCTGGAAATTCCTTGTGAATACTGAAGAAAAAACTCCGCTTAGTCCCGTCCTCATATGTCACGATGCAGTCCGACTCCTCTACCTCAACAGACACCATGTGATCCAGCGGAAGCGGATTGGCTTTTTTATTAAACATCGTGCTGGAGTAAATCCCCTTCTCGGTAACGAGATACCCCTTTTTCCCGTTCGAAAGCATAGTTTCATCAAGGACCGCAATAACCTCTGCCGCTGTTACTCCTTTTGCATACGAACGGATCGCATTGTCAATCTGCTTTGGCTTCAGTTCCTCCCGAAACTCAAAATGAAAGCTCTTCTTGCTCTCATGTGCCTGGATGGCACTTCTGATGATCTTCTCTTCCATAACCTTTCTCCTGTCTTGATTATTTCACGGTTTCCGCCGCCTTACAGATCTTTCAGAATTTCTCCATAATCCTTTCTGATCCTCTCCTCCATTACGGCAAAAGCCGGGATATACCTTTCCAAAATCAAAGACACCATTTGTTTTGCAGCTTCTCCATTATAGATATGTGTCATGTCATTCCTGACTCTAAGCATTTCCAGCCAAATTTCTTCATCCAGATAATCATATATCGCATATGCCGCCTTTATGATTTCTCTTGGGGATCCGGGGTTTGCGATACTTTTCCCCTCATAACGCAGCAGTTCCTTCAGAACTTTCCAACTAAGTTCAAATTGTATAAAAAATTTATCAATAATACCACTAATGATAAATTCGTTATCCAGGTCTTCATATTTTGCTTTTTTCAAAACTTCCAGGTTAGAGCTGAAAATTTCAAATTTTTCCATACTTCATCACCTATCAAAAGAATATCATTGCAGAAGGCTCCTTGCAAGTCACAGCTTAAGTTCCATCCATGCACCGGCATCCCGGAATCCATATTTCTGATACACCGGCCTGCCCCATTTTGACGCATACAAGATCAATTTATGAATGTGCCGCTCTCTGGCCTCTTTTGCAAGCCGTTCCAGGATCTCCGAGGCAATCCCTCTTCCCCGAAAATCAGGATCCGTATACATGTTGGCAATATACCCCTGTTTTCCCGTTTTGTTTGTAAACGAAGGTGGAAAGTCCATAAAAATGATGGCTCCTGTGGCAATGATCCTCTCGTCCTCTTCTGCCACCCATTCCACCAGAGAACCGTCAGACATTTTTTTCTCGAAGTAGTCTGTCAGTTCATAGTCCATATCCAGATCCGGTTTCTGTCCTTCATCTATAAGCTGTTTTTTTCGCAAATCTGCCAGGACTGGAATATCCCTGACCTCAGCTCTTCTGTAATTCATCTCTTTATCCTTTCAGCCCACGGGCCTGGCGGTCCATATCTTCTATAAGATTATTATAGGGTATTTCTCATGATTTTCAAATCTTTCCTTCCGAAAAATTAAAAGACTGTGAACTCTGTGAACTTTTCGGGAGTTTCGTTGAAATCTCCCGGGAAATGTGCTAAGTATTGGAATGAGAAAGGAGACGTCTATGTTCGGATATATCGTATGCATCAAGGACAAATTAGACAAAGCAGAGCTGGAACGCTACCAGCATATATACTGCGGACTGTGCCGGAATCTGAAAAACCGGTACGGCCAGCTCCATCGTCTGAATCTTTCCTACGATATGACCTTTATCATCCTGCTGCTGTCATCACTCTATGAGCCAGAGGAGACGGAAACCTCTTTTCGGTGCAGCCTTCATCCCGCCAGCCAGAAGACAGCGGCAGAAAATAAATTTACAGACTATGCAGCGGACATGACCATCCTCCTGTCCTATTTCAAATGTGTGGACGACTGGAAGGATGAAGGGAAACACCTTCGTCACTGGTACGCATCCCTGCTGGAAAAGGAATACCAGCAGCTGAAGGCCATCTATCCCAGACAGTGCCGCTCTGTGAGCAGCAGTATTCAGGCCCTGGAAAACATAGAGACTAAGGATCCGTCTCAGTTCGATCAGGCCATCAACCTCTCCGGAGAAATGCTGTCGGAGATTTTCGTTTATCATGAGGATTTCTGGAGCACCAGCCTCAAAAGTCTGGGGTTTGAGATCGGCCGGTTCATCTATCTGATGGACGCATCCATGGATTATGAAAAAGACAAAAAGAAGCAGAATTACAATCCTTTGTTCCATATGAAAAAGCATCCGGAGGAAATGCAGGAGATTCTGGAGATCCCGATCGGAAATGCCGTAAGGATCTTTGAAAAGCTGCCGCTTCTGCAGGACGTCCATCTCATGCGGAACATCTTGTATGGCGGCGTCTGGCAGCAATACTTTACAAAATATCAAAGGAAGGGGAAAAACAATGGTTGATGATCCATATAAGGTACTGGGGGTATCAAGAGACGCCTCAAAGGACGAGATAAAACGGGCCTACCGCACCAAGGCCAAGGAATACCATCCGGATCTTCACCCGGACGATCCTCTGGCAGCTGATAAAATGAACGAGATCAACGAGGCCTATGATATGCTGAACAATCCGGAAAAATACCAGTCACGAATGCAGGGTCAGCAAAGGAATGGCGGATACCGGCAGGGATCCGCCAGCCAGGGTCCTGACCCCTGGCGGGATTTTGACGGCTGGCAGGACTTCGGCGGTTTTGGAAGCTTCGAAGAATTCTTTGGTTTCGGCAGCGCCGGCCGGAATCCTGAGCCGCCCATGTCGCAGCCCGGTGACAGTAACGATATCCGACAGGCCATCGATTTTATCAACATGCGGCAGTACCAGTACGCTGACAATACCTTGAACAGCATTTTAAGCAGTCAGCGGGACGCAAGGTGGTTCTACTTAAGTGCACTGGCAAATCATGGGCTCGGCAGGCAGGTGCTGGCCGTAGAGCAGATCCAGAAGGCGCTCCAGATGGACCCTTCCTCTGATGTCTACCGCAGGACCTTGAACATCCTGCGCCAGGCAAGCACAGAATACCGGCAGAACGGGGAAGAATTTCAAAATTATGCCGAGAGCATGGGACGCGTCTGCCAGGGTCTGTGCCTGGCGCAGCTTTTCTGTATGTTCTGCCGCTGCTAGACAATAAAATCTGACAATACATAGAAATAGCGATAATGGAAAGGAGCTTATCAATCAATGGGAAAGGTAATCGGAATTGATCTGGGAACAACAAACAGCTGTGTGTCTGTTGTGGAAAATGAGGCGCCGGTCATCATCCCCGGAACCTCCGGGAGCATGACTACACCCAGCATCGTAGCTTTTACAAAAAAAGGAGAACGACTGGTGGGAGAAAGTGCAAGACGGCAGGCTGTCACGAATCCGGAGCGCACGATCAGTTCGGTAAAACGCCATATGGGCACTGAATGGAGCGTACGCATTGACGGTACAGAATACAAAGCACAGACCATCAGCGCCATGGTACTGATGCAGCTGAAAAAAGACGCCGAAGATTTCCTGAGCGAGCCCGTAACGGAAGCCGTCATCACGGTTCCTGCCTATTTTAACAACATCCAGCGTCAGGCGACCAAGGATGCCGGAAGGATTGCCGGGCTGAATGTCAAACGAATCATCAATGAGCCTACCAGCGCCGCCCTCTCCTACGGGCTCAACCACGGAGAGCCACAGAAGGTTATGGTCTACGACTTAGGCGGCGGTACCTTCGATGTTTCTGTGATCGAGATTGGCGAAGGCGTCATCGAGGTACTGGCTACTGCCGGAGACAACCACCTGGGCGGTGATGATTTTGACGAACGCATCACCCAGTGGCTCCTCCGTCGTTTTAAAGACGAGCACAAGGTAGATCTTTCCAGAGATTTTGCCGCTATGCAGCGCATCAGAGATGCTGCGGAGCAGGCCAAAAAAGAGCTGTCCATTTCCGACAGTTCTCATATCATGCTCCCTTACCTTGCGGAACACCGGGGCGAACAGCTCCATATGGATCTGACGCTTACCAGAGCCCAGTTCGAGGATCTGATCCGGGATCTCATTGACCGCACAGCAGAGCCAGTGAGAAACGCCCTGAATGATGCCGGGATCGCTCCTTCTGAATTAGGACGCGTGCTTCTGGTAGGCGGATCTACCAGGATTCCCGCCGTTCAGGAAAAAGTCCGGATGCTCACCGGAAAAGAACCTTCCAAAAACATCAATCCCGACGAGTGCGTTGCAAAAGGAGCCGCAATCCTCGGCCATACCCTGGAGGGCAACAGCCTGATCGCTTCCGGCACAGATAAAGGGATCCTGCTTTTGGACGTCACGCCCTTAAGCCTGTCCATTGAGACTGTCGGCGGCGTTGCCACCCGACTGATCGAGCGGAACACCACCCTACCCACCCGGTATTCCCGGATTTTCTCCACCGCAGCGCCCTACCAGCGCTCTGTGGATATCCATGTGCTCCAGGGCGAGCGCCCCATGGCAAGAGACAATAAGACCATTGGAAAATTCCGGTTAAAAGGCATCAAGGCTGCTCCGGCCGGCGTCCCGCAGATAGAAGTAACCTTTGACATTGACGCCAACGGTATCTTAAAAGTATCCGCAAAAGATCTGGACACCGGAAAGCAGCAGTCTATTACCATCACCGCAAATGACAGCATGTCTGAGCAGGAAATCCAGCAGGCTATCCGGGACGCTCACGAATATGCAGGCCAGGACCAGACCCGCAAGGACGCCATGGAAGTCTTAAGCGATGTCCAGCGTCTGATGTCTGAGACAGAGCAAAAGCTGAAAGTCCAGAAAAAAACTTTGGATCACGGCACCAAAAAACAAATCAAGAACGATCTGAACCGTCTGAACAAGCTGGCCATGAAATGTCGGCTCGACAAAGTTTCCGATGCCCAGCTTGCGGAACTCAAGGAAGCTAAGCAAAAATTAGAAGACAGCGCGGCTGCGCTGTCTTAGAAATACAGTTATCCTTTTACAGATCCCTTTGTCATCCCGGAGATCAGATATTTCCGGAAGATCAGCGCCGTCAGCGCCGGAGGGATCAGGGCCAGCATCCCTGCTGCCGCGATCAGCCCGTACTGAATGGTATCCTTTGTCATAAACTCGGACACCACGATCGCCATCGGTTTTGTCTCCATCGAGGAGGCAAGGATCAGCGGGATCTGAAACTGACTCCACGTATTTAAAAACATGATCAAAATCACAGACAAAATGATCGGATAAGAAAGCGGCAGGATGATGCGGAAAAAACTTACAAATTTTCCGCATCCATCTATCAGTGCCGCTTCTTCCAGTTCTTCCGGTATCGTAGCAAAATAATTTGAGATCAGCCAGACTGCCATAGGCAGGTAGGAGCTGACATACACCATGCTCAGCCAGAAAATATCGTCCAGCATTTTTCCCGCCGCAAACATTTGATACAGCGGGATAATCGTAGCCATAACAGGGATAACCATCGTAATCAGCAGCAGGTTTTTTATGACCTTTCTCCCTTTAAATTCCATCCGGCTTAAAGCATAAGCGCTCATTACCGCTACAGGTACTCCGATACATAAAGTGATGGCCACCGCTCTCAGAGAATTATACATACTCTCAAAAAAACGGCTTCCCCTCTGTCCTCCCGAAAACAGTTCTTTGTAATTTTCAAATGTCACCTCTCCCGGCAAAAGCTCCGGTGTCGGAGCAAACATGGCATGGTCCGGCGTAATGGATATGATAAAAGTCCACACGAACGGCCCGGCGGTAAATATTAAAAACAGTATAAGCGCTGCAATATATCCGGCTTTTTTTGCATACTTCATTAATATTCCACCTCCTTATTTAAACTGCGAAGATAGAATATTCCAAGGAGCAATGCAAAGAATAATACTATATAAGTCATGGCGCTTCCCTTTCCAAAATCCAGGAAATTAAACGTGGTCAGGTAGCTTTCCATCAGAATATTCTTTGCAAGATCACTGTAGCCGGAAAGAGCAACAATCTCATCAAATACATTGATCGCCGTTACCGAAGTCGATGTCAGACCCACGCCTACAAATGGCAGCATCAGCGGAACGGTAACGTGAAGGAAGATTTTCCCCTTTGTTCCCCCGTCAATCTCAGCCGCTTCATAGACATCCTCCGGCAGTGACTGCCGTCCTGCCAGACACACCAATGCCATAAAAGGAACACTTCTCCAAACTACTACGATAGAAATCACAAATAAAAGCAGCCATCTGGATGCAAGAAATTCTACAGGTTTCTCCACAGCGCCTATGCCGATCAGCAGCTTATTCAGGAATCCGTATCCGGAGAAAAATACAAATTTCCACAGGATTCCATTTACGAACGGCGGCAGAGCCCAGGGCAGGATCGCCAATGCTAAGAGGATCCCCGAGCATTTCTTACTGATTTTCAAAAATGCCGCCACCAGGCACCCCAGAATCGTCGTAAGTACGATCACCAGTACCAGGATATACACGGTATTCTGCATACTGTACCAAAACGAATCTGACTGAAGGATATTACGGTAATTTTTCAGCCCTATAAACCGGATGTCCCCTGGGGAAGTCAGTTTCCATTTCTTTAAGCTATATGTAAATGTCGTTACAATCGGATAAAATACTAATACACCCATGATTAAAATCATGGGTGTTAGTAAAAGATATGGTGAAATCTTTTTTTTCATAGTCTATGCTTTCCTGAATTATTCTTCACTGAGTAATGTGTCTAATGCGGAAGACATTTCCTCATAAGCCTCTTCTGCTGTCAGTTCGCCAAGCGCCATTTTGTTGATAGCGTTATACATTGCACTGCTCATTTCCGCGTAGTATGATGGTATTCCGTTCGGGAATGGAGAAGAAACAAGCTGTGCTTCTTCCAGCATCGCGCCAGGATTCTCAATCGCACCTTCATTGATCAGCTCTTCCAATACAGAGTTGCGGGTCGGAATCGCACTATTTGTCTCATTCAGCTGCTTCTGCATATCTGCAGATGTATACCACTCTACAAATTTCTTTGCTGCCTCTTTATTTTCAGAAAGGCTGCTGACACCGATCGCCTCCGGCAAAGGCATGGTCTGCGCTGCTTTTCCGTCTTTGCCAGGAACCAGGATCGGCGTGATCTGTCCAACTACACTGCAAAGCTCTTCATTCTGGCTTCTGGATACAAAAGATGTGGGGCCTGTCAGGAAACTAGCGGTTCCGCCACAGATTCTCATATAAGCATCCATACCAGATGAGGTTTTATCCTCCGGAGCCACTAACTCTTCATTGATCAGAGTCTCCATATATTTCAGTGCTTCCATCACAGATTCTTCGTTAAAGGTTCCGTCATCATTCCATACAACACCGTTCATGGTGTATGCAAGCCACATCAGACATGTGGCGGTCTTCTCCTCTGCGTTCAGAGCAATGGCAAATGGATATTCTACAGTTCCGGTTGACTTCAGAGTCCGGCATGCTTCCAGAACATCATCCCAGGTCTGTGGCTCTTCTGTAATTCCAGCCTGAGCAAACTGCTCTGTATTATAGTACGCCAGACGGTAGTCATTCGCATAAGGCATAGCCAATACCTTGTCATCTACGGTAAAGGTCTCAATGGTAGGCATGTCCTCCTTATCTTCATCGGAAACCTCCAATGGCTCCAGCCAGTCTGCCGCATAGAACTCTCCTACCCATGACCAGTCAACTTCCACTACATCAGCGGCACATTCATTTGCAGATGCCGCGGTAGCAATCTTTTCTCGGATGTCGTCCCAGCCTACTTCTGCGATTTCAACCTCTATCCCGGTCTCCTCTGTAAAAGCAGCCAGCTGCTCATCTGTCGGTACGCCCCAGTCAGGCACCATAAAAGTAATTTTATCTCCCTCTCCGCCTTCGCTTGTATCCTCTGCCGTATCTTCACTGCTTCCGCATCCTGCAAGCATGGAAAGCGTCATGGCAGAGACCAGCAACAGGCTGATCCATCTCTTTTTCATATACTTCCTCCTTCTTTGTGTATAACACTTGATGCATCAATTATAGCAATGCGTTCCGCTCTTCTCAAATTGATTATACTTATATATGCACTGTATTTATCGAAATCATCTATCACACAAAGTATAAAGTATGCTGCCCGATGCCTTTTACTTTTCCTCTTCTTCCAGCAGTTCTTCCATCCTGCGTATTCCTGCGGTATCTGTCACCGGCACGGAAAAGACCAGTGCGCCCGCAGGCGTATCCACGCCAGCCTGCTCCATGATGGCCCGCATGATATCATTTTTCTGAGCTGTTTTCACTACAATGAATACCATCTCCTTTTCTTCTGCAAGGCAGATACCCAGAAATTTTTTCGCATGCTCTACACCGGATCCCTTAGCATGAATAAATGTACCGCCCGGTGCGTGTGCACTTCTTGCCGCATCCATGATAGTTTCTGTATATCCGGAATTTGCAATTGTAACCAACAGTTCATATTCCGTATTTTTCAAAACGCTTTCCTCCTCGATTTCTATCTTCTGCCCGACAGTCAGGTACTGAAGTATCTTTTTTCCTCCGATGCTGCTAAGAGGCACTAAAAAGGCAATGCCCCGTCCCGGGACGTCGATCCGCATCCGGGTATATAATCCGCGTTTCAGATTTTTCCAGGTGTCAAATGTAACAACAGCAAAATAGACCGCCTTTTCTGTTGCCTCCATTCCCAGATAATCCAAAAGAGAGCTGCTTGCCGTTCCCCGTCCCAGCGTCGTAAAGGTAACCTCAATATGGTATTCTTTAAAAAACTGGAGAAACTTTTCCCTCATCCCCCGGTTGGTGATGATCCCCAGCATATAAATATTATTCATTCGGCTCCTCCTATAATTCTATGATGTCGTCATCCGCCCAGGTATCCAGATAGGACGCCTCCACCAGTCCGCTGTCTTCTGTATGTTCAGACCGGTATTTATAGATTGCACCCATTACCTGGATCGTGATCAGCGGCGTCATGGCTACCATAGCCACCACTCCAAAGGCATCCTGTACGATATTTCCTCCCACTGCCTGACACGCCCCCATAGCAAAGGGCAGAAGGAAAGTGGCCGTCATTGGTCCGGAAGCGACACCGCCAGAGTCAAACGCAATAGCTGTAAAAATTTTCGGTACGAAAAAAGACAGACAAAGAGCTATAAAATATCCCGGAAGGATAAACCAGAAAATCGAGATTCCTGTCAGCACCCGGATCATGGCAAGGCCAATAGAGGCTGCCACCCCCAGAGAAAGGCTTAGTCCCATAGCTTCTCCTGAAATCGCCCCTGACGTGATTTCCTCCACCTGCTCCTTCAGCACGTAAACTGCCGGCTCGGCCTTAACGATAAAATATCCGATCACCATACCAATTGGGATCAGCACCCAGCGGTAGGAAAGCCCTGCAATCGTCTCCCCCAGATAGTTTCCTGCAGGCATAAACCCGACGTTAACGCCGGTCAGGAATAATACCAGCCCCACATAGGTATATAGGATTCCGATTACAACCTTCAGAAGGGCACGTCCCTTCATTTTCAGGGAAATGATCTGAAAAACCGCAAAGAAAGCCACGATCGGCAGCAGCGAAATTGCAATCTCCTCGATATACTGTGGCAAACCGGTAGCAAAATATTTCCAGAGTTCTACCGAATCCCGGATCACCGGAATCTCTGACGGTGTGTAGGCCGTGTTTTCCGGGTGATATAAAAGCCCCAGCAAAAGGACAGCCAGAATCGGGCCAATGGAGCACAGCGCCACCAGACCAAAGCTGTCGTCTTCCGCATGCTTATCGCTTCGCACTGCGGCAAATCCCACACCCAGCGCCATGATAAATGGTACTGTCATGGGTCCGGTCGTGACTCCGCCCGAATCAAATGCAACGGATATAAAATCATCCGGCACAAAAAAAGCTAATGCAAATATCAGGAGATAAAATATAATCAGAAGCATCCGTAATGTTTTCGAAAACAACATACGGAGCATTGCAATCATCAGAAAGACTCCCACACCTGCTGCCACTGCAACGATCAGTACAGCATTGGGAACGGACGGAACCTGTTCCGCAAGCACCTGCAGATCCGGCTCCGATATCGTAATGACAAACCCTAAAACGAAACAAAGAAGCAATACAATTCCAAGCTTCCGGGACTGTGCGATCCTGGTGCCGATCCTTTCTCCTACCGGCGTCATCGCCAGCTCAGCTCCCAGTGTAAAAAACATCATCCCAACGATCAGCATCACTGCCCCAAACAAAAACAAAAGAAGTATACTGGGCGGGATTGGTGCGATCGTAAAACTTAACAGCAATACAATTCCTATTGTGGGAGACACTGCTGTCAGGGCCTCCCTCAGTTTCTCTGCAAATCTATTCTGGTATAAATTCATCTATTCACGCACCCCTCCAATCAGATCATGAATATCTTCAATTCCGTATTGTTCCATATAGTGCTCGATGCCTTCCACGACCTTTTCTGCAGTCTGCGGATCTGCAAAATTAGCTGTTCCCACCGCAACGGCCGTGGCTCCCGCAAGAATCATCTCTATCGCGTCCTCAGCTGTAGCGATGCCTCCCATGCCGATCACCGGGATCTTTACTGCCTGCGCCGTCTGATAGACCATGCGCACGGCAACCGGATGGATAGCCGGGCCCGACACTCCGCCAGTCTTATTGGCCAGTGCAAATGTCCGCCTGTGGATATCTATTTTCATACCTGTCAGCGTATTGATCAGCGATACCGCATCGGCTCCTCCGGCCTCTGCTGCTCTGGCAATCTCAGTAATATCCGTTACATTGGGGGTCAGCTTCATAATCACCGGCTGCTTTGCCAGCTTTTTGATCTGTGCCGTCAGCGTCTCTACATTCCTGGCATCCTGTCCAAAAGCCAGAAAACCGGCATTGACATTTGGACAGGAAATGTTGATCTCCATCATATCAATTGGCTCATCTGCCAGACGCTCCACCACCGCCAGGTATTCCTCCGGCGCATGTCCGCACACATTTACAATGATCTTTGTGTCATATTTCCGAAGAAACGGAATATCTCTCTCGCAGAACACATCCACTCCCGGATTCTGGAGGCCGATGGCATTCATCATGCCGCCGTAGACCTCTGCCACGCGGGGCGTCGGGTTTCCGGCCCACGGCACATTTGCCACACCCTTGGTCGTCACCGCACCCAACCGGTTCAGATCCACATACTCTGAAAATTCCTCCCCGGATCCGAAGGTCCCGGAGGCTACTGTCACAGGATTTTTCCATTCCACACCTGCAATATTGATTTTCGTATTCATCAGATTTCCACCTCCGAAGCCAGGAAAACCGGTCCGTCCTTGCAGACCCGTTTGTTATGCACATTGCTGTGCGCATCCTTTTCTTTGCTTTTGCACACGCAGCCCAGGCAAGCACCGATCCCACAGGCCATGCGCTCCTCCAGGGAAATATAACATTCAATTCCATGCCCGGCCGCATAAGCCTTGATCGCACGCAGCATCGGCGTCGGTCCGCAGGCATAGATGATATCAGCATCCAGATGGTTTTCCCTGACGGCATCCATCACATTTCCTTTTGTCCCTACGCTTCCGTCTTCCGTCGAAATATACAGCTCTCCATTCCGGGAAAATTCATCCCGCAGAAAAGTCTGTTCATCCCGGTATCCTACAACAATCTGCTTTTTTTCACATTTCATCTGCTTGGCAAGCTCCAGGATCGGCGGCACTCCAATGCCTCCGCCCATCAGGAAAGCACGCTTTCCTTCTGCCTTTTCCACCGGGAATCCGTTGCCAAGAGGACCCACAAGCCAGATCCCATCTCCGGCTCCAAGCCTGGAAAACTGCTCTGTTCCCGTATCCGGTCCCGTCACACGGTACACCACGCGCAGCGCCTGACCTTCCCTGTCTATCTCACAGATGCTGATCGGACGCGGCAGGAGCTTCGTCCCGTCCTCCGTGTACATCGAGATAAACTGGCCTGGCCGCGCCTTCTCCGCCGCATCCGTACGGATCCACATACTAAAAATCCCTGCAGCCAGTGATTCCTGCGAAATCACCGCCGCACGTTCCTTCTTTTTCATCTGAAATCTCCTTTCGGGGACACCCTGTTTGTCGGTTGGGGACACCCTGTTTGTCAATTGGGGACGTACACCTTTTGCGTTTGTCTACGTCCCCTGTTAACCATTTAACGCTCCGCTGATATCAGCGATCATGTCCTCCACCGCGGCTCTGGACGCATCTCCGAAGGCCTCGGCTCCGAAGGATGCGTACTTTTCCTGCTTATATGCCGCAATGATGCCGCGTGAGGAATTGATGATGGCTCCCAGGCCGTCCTCATTGAAGAAATGCACCAGGTCTTTGCCCTGTCCTCCCTGAGCGCCATAGCCCGGCACCAGGATGTAGGCTTTCGGCATGATCTTACGCAGTACCTTTCCCATTTCCGGATAGGTTGCGCCTACAACGGCTCCAATATAGCTGTAGGAACATCCCATGCACTCCTGGCCCCATTCATTCACCTTCTCACCTACCAGCTCATAGAGCGGACGTCCGTCGATCAGCTGATCCTGAAATTCTCCGCTGGACGGATTGGATGTTTTTACCAGGATGAAAAGGCCTTTCTGTTCTTTCTTACATACCTCCACAAAGGGCTTTACACCGTCAGATCCCAGATAAGGGTTGACCGTCACAAAATCCTCATCGAACGGTGCGTAAGTATTGCTTCCCACCTGTACTTTTCCGATATGTCCTGTTGCGTAAGCCGCAGAAGTAGATCCGATGTCTCCGCGCTTGATATCGCCAATGACTACCAGCCCCTTCTCCTTACAGTAATCCACAGTCTTTTTAAACGCCACAAGCCCCGGGATCCCAAACTGCTCGTACATCGCAATCTGAGGCTTCACTGCCGGGATCAGATCATAGGTCTTGTCCACGATTTCTTTATTGAACTGCCAGATGGCCTCCGCTGCTCCTTCCAGCGTCTCGCCGTACTCTGCATACGCTTTTTTCTGTACATGCTCCGGCACATAGCTGAGCATCGGGTCTAATCCTACTACGATAGGCGCCCCTGTTTTCTTAATATTAGCTACTAACTGATCAATCACCTTATTTTCCTCCTGTCAATACCTGATTTTCGTATACAACCTCTCCGTCTACCAGCGTATACTTCACATCTCCGGTCACTTCCCGTCCGTCAAACGGAGTATTCTTTCCTTTTGATAAAAACGTATTTTTGTCGATCCGGTAAACTCGTTTCGGATCAAATATCACGAGGTCCGCATCCATCTCTTCTGATACGGATCCTTTCTCTGCAAGGCCCAGGATCTTTGCCGGATTATAGCTCATCTTCTCTGCCATATCCATGATACTCAAAATCCCTGTCTTTACAAGCTCTGTATAAGTCAGCGCCGCCGACGTCTCCAATCCTACGATTCCAAACGGCGCATCCATCATGGACTGACTCTTTTCTTCCTCTCCGTGAGGGGCATGATCTGTCGCGATCACATCCATAACGCCGTCTTTCAATCCTTTCCGGAGTGCTTCTACGTCTTCCCGGCTCCGAAGCGGCGGATTCATCTTAAAATTAGCGTCGTCCTCCCTGATGTCATCTGCACTCAGGGTAAAATGGTGCGGACACACCTCGCCGGTCACCGGCAGGCCTTCTTCCTTTGCCAGACGGATCATCTCTACGCTGTCCGCCGTTGAGCAGTGGCACAGATGAAGCCTCACACCCGTCTCCTTTGCCAAAAGAATGTCTCTTGCCGCGATCACGTCCTCTACCGAATTCGTGATACCGGGAAGCCCCAGCCGCTTTGCGTTTTCATCCGCGTTCATGACGCCGCCCTCCACCATCGTGATATCCTCACAGTGGGCAAAGACAGACACTCCGTTTTTCTTTGCTTCCTTCATTCCTTTCCGATACAAAGAGGCATTCATAACAGATTTGCCGTCTTCGCTGATGGCATGGCATCCGGCCTTCGCCATCCCGGCAATATCTGCCAGTTCCTTGCCTGACTGTCCCATAGTCACGGCTCCGATCTGGATTACATGTGCGGGGGAAACCTCCCTGGCCCTTTTATGAACATCTTCCACTTTTTCTCCGGAGTCGATCACCGGTCTGGTATTCGGCATCGCACATACGGTGGTGACTCCCCCTCTGACCGCTGCTTTTCCGCCCGTCTCCAGAGTCTCCTTATAGGTCAGCCCCGGATCCCGGAAATGTACATGCAGGTCGATAAATCCCGGCATCACATAGCAGCCGGACGCATCTAAGATCCTGTCCGCTTCATCCTGGAGGGATACGCCAACCTTTCTGATCTTTCCATCCGCGACCAGCACATCACATACCTCGTCCCGTTTTGTCAGCGGATCCACCACGTGTCCGTTTTGGATTAAAATTGTCATATCTGCTTTCCTTTCCCTTGAAAATCTTTCGGATATTTCTATCAAAATTCCACATTTAGTTTATTTTAACATAGGGGGCGCAGAAAAGAAAAGGCTAATTCCATTTCTTATTGTTCTTCTTTCATCACTTCCAGCGCTTTTTCCAGCTGATTATCGGCTTCGGGATTATTCTCGTCCGCTTCATATTCCACTTCCACATCGGGAGTAATGCCTTCGCCGTCAATGCTTCGCCCGTTGGGCGTAAAATACTCTGCAATGGTCAGTTTCACACTGGTGCCGTCTCCCAGATCAAAAATCTGCTGAACCACACCTTTTCCATAGGTCTGTGTACCTACAATCTTGCCGATCCCATAATCCTGAATGGCGCCTGCATAGATTTCAGAAGCGCTGGCACTGTTTCCATTAACCAACACCACCATCGGCACATTGATCTGATGTTCATCATCGGATGTGGCAGTTTCCCGCTTTCCGTCTTTATCCTCGGTGTACACAATCGTTCCCTTCGGCAAAACCAGATCCAGCATTTCACACACTGTATTCAGATTACCGCCCGGGTTGTTCCTAAGATCCACGATCAGCCCTGTCATTCCCTGATCCGTCAGCTCGTTCAGCACCTCTTCGTACTGTGCATAGGTCACAGAATCAAATTCCGATACAGAAAGATATCCGGTCTGCCCCTCCAGCATCTCGTATTTTACCGTCTGAGCCTCCACAGTATCCCTGGTAGCAGTCACTGTAATCTCTTCCGCATCCTCTCCGCGAAGTACGGTCAGATCCACGTCTGTCCCCTTCTCTCCCTTAATATAGGTCACCACTTCGGAGAGATCCATACCTGTCACCTCTATGTCACCGACCTTCGTCAGGATATCATTGTCCTTTAACCCCGCTTTCGCAGCCGGAGAACCCTCATAAATCTGAACCAGAGTGATCACACCGCTCTCCAGATCCTGGCTTAGAACCGCACCGATCCCACTGTATTCCCCTTCCGTCGTCTCGTAGAGATCCTTTGTCTCCTCTTCGTTGTAATATACGGAATAAGGGTCTTCAAGTCCCTGGATATAGCCCTTGTAAATGCCCTCCTCCAACGCTTCCTCATCCACGTCTCCAATATAGTTTTCATCGATCAGCCCTTTCAGTACCGATAGCTTTTCCTCCGAAGAGGCGTCCTCTGAAAGTCTGATCCCGCAGGAAACAACTCCTGTCCCACATAACATAATGAGGGCGCCAAAAAGCGCCCCCTGTAAAAAATTCTTTTTTGCTTTCATTGAATTCTTCCCATCCAAAACTAATGATCCTGATTTTAGAAATAATTCTGCGGATTCACCGGCACGCCGCCCTGCTCTACCTGGAAATGAAGGTGCGGACCGGATGAATTTCCCGTACTTCCAACGGTTGCAATATTCTGTCCTTTGCCAACGGACTGTCCGGATGATACAAAAATCTGATTACAATGCATATAGGTTGTAGTCAGGCCATTCCCATGATTGATCGTGATCATATTACCTGCATTTCCACTATATGCCGCAAACACCACCGTTCCACTCGCTGCCGCATAGATCGGCGTTCCCGTACCTGCCGCAAAGTCCATTCCCTTGTGGTTCGTGCTGGCACCCGGGATCGGCTGCTCCCGGTATCCGAAATAGCTGGAAATGTACGTATATCCCGGGCACGGATGTGTAAAGGTGCCGTTTCCTGTGATCACGGATCCACCGCCGCCATTCGGCACATATCCGCTGCTGGACTCACTCTGCTTACGCTGAGCCGCCGCGGCCGCTTCCTCAAGCTCTGCCAGCTTTGCATTGGTATCGCCAAGCTGACTGTCCAGCTCGCTGATCTGGGCTTCTTTCTCGGACACCAGCGTAGATACCTCTTCCTGCTTGCTGATCAGCTCATCCTGCATATCGCCCATCTCGTCGTATTCTTTCTGGATCTCGGCTTCCTGCTGCTCCACATCCTCTACAACAGCCTGAAACTCATCCAGCATATCTCTGTCATATTCAGAAATTGTACTGATATACTCTGCCTTGTTCAGGAAATCCGCAATCGTCTGAGACTCCAGAAGGATCTCTATGAACTGAACATTTCCGTTCTCATACATATATTTGATCCGCTTCTTCATATCCTCATACTGATTGTTTTCCTCGACCTTTGCCTGAACCAGCTCTTCTTCTTTTGCAGTAAGCTCTTCTTCCTTCGCCTCGATATTTTTCTGGATCTCCTCCATATCTGCGGCGATCGACTCCAGCTGCGCCGCCAGCGAGGCTTTCTCGTCCTCTGCCGCCTTCTTTTGATTCTGCAGCTGCGACGCTTTCTCTCTTGTCTCATTCAGCTCGGAAGCATCCGCCTGGATCCCGAGCCCCAGGCACATCGTACATGTCAGTGCCAGACTCATGATTCGCTTTGTACGTATCATATGTATCCCCCTTTAAAATTATACTCTCAGGTGCTTACGAATGGTAAAGAAACTTCCTACAAAACCGATTCCGACTCCTAACGCAATGCCAATCGGGAGAAGGGTCCGGTAAATACTCATGACAGGCAGGAAATCAATAATATTATTTAACAGGCTGAATCTTGTCATCACATAAGCCACAGCCTTGTCATACATAAAGTACAGCAGCACCAGAGGGATCACTGCACCAACAACACCGATTAAAAGACCTTCGATCACGAACGGCGCCCGGACAAAACTGTCCTTCGCCCCGATATATTTCATGATCGCAATCTCCTCCCGCCGGACTGTAATACCCATAGTAACAGTGTTGCTGATCAGGAAGATTGATACCGCCAGCAAGATGGCGATGATCGCAATGGATACATATCCTACCAGACGGTTTACGCTTGTCAGGGTCCTTGCCACCACATCCGAGCGGTTTACGCTCCTGACTCCGTCCAGACTCTCTGCAAATTTTACTACGTCAGACTGCTTGGACACATCTGACATATATACTTCATAGTTATCGGAATTCGCAAGCGGATTATCTGTCTGGAACCCTTCCGCAAGCTCTGCATTGTCGCCGAAATATTCTTCCTGGAACTGGCTCCATGCATCATCAGCGCTGACATAGTTGACTTCCAGCACTCCGTCTGCCGCCTCCAGCTGTGCGCCGATCTCGTCTTTCTGTTCATCTGTGGCATCCTCTTCAAAAAACACGGTGATCGCCACGCCTTCCTCGGCTTTCTCCACAATATAATTAAAATTTACCACAATGGAATAGAACAGACCAAAGAGGAAAATACACGCCGCCATCGTAGCGATGGAAGCAATGGAGAACAACTTATTTCTTCCGATGTTCTTTACCCCTTGTTTCATCGAATACCCTATTGTACTAATTCTCATTATTATACCCACCTTTTTTCTCGTCGTTTACAATGACTCCCTTTTTCATGGTAACGACGCGCTTTTTCATCTCGTTTACGATTTCCTGGTTATGTGTAACGACCAGCACGGTTGTTCCCCGGTTGTTCGCTTCCTCCAGAAGCTTCATGATCTCCCATGAATTTGTCGGATCCAGGTTACCGGTCGGCTCGTCGGCCAGCAGGATTGCCGGTTCGTTTACAATAGCTCTTGCAATGGCAACGCGCTGCTGTTCTCCCCCTGAGAGCTCCTTTGGAAATGATTTATATTTCTGTGCAAGGCCAACCAAGGAAAGTGCTGCCGGCACCTTTTTCTTGATTACCCTGGTGGATTTCTCTGTAACTCTCTGTGCGAAAGCAATATTCTCATAAATATTACGGTCCTTCAGAAGGCGGAAATCCTGGAATACAACACCGATGCCTCTTCTGTACATCGGAATCTTCCGGTGTTTCAGCCTGCTTAAATCCTGGCCGTTGACAATAATCTTCCCTGACGTAGGCTCCAGCTCCTTTAAGATCAGACGAATCAGCGTAGACTTTCCCGATCCGCTGTCACCCACGATAAAGACGAACTCTCCCTGATCGACTTTCAGATTGATGCCGTTCAGGGCTGCAACCCCTTTTGAGTACTCTTTCGTAACTTCTTTTAATTCAATCATACTTTCCTCCTGATTATCAATACTCCAGAGACTCCATATACTTCATATATTTTACTACCATCAGGGCAATCTTAAATGTGATTGCATCTTCGAACACGCGAAGATCAAGCCCCGTGCTTTTCTGGAGCTTGTCAAGCCGGTACACAAGTGTGTTCCTGTGAATATAAAGTTGTCTGGATGTCTCCGATACGTTCAGATTATTCTCGAAGAACTTATTGATCGTTGTCAACGTCTCTTCATCGAAATCATCTGGCGATTTTCCCTCAAAAATCTCACGTATAAACATCTTGCAGAGCGGAATCGGAAGCTGATAGATCAGCCGGCCAATTCCCAAAGCACTAAAGGCAATCACTTTTTTCTCCCCGCAGAAGATCTTGCCCACATCCAGTGCCAGTTTCGCCTCTTTATAAGACTTCGACACCTCTTTGATATCACCAACGATGGTGCCATAGGCGATCAGAACATCTTCTCCCTCTTCTTCCTTCAGCATAGAATACAGGTTCTGCGCTGTCTTTTCCAGTTCCGGATACCCGTCCCCGTCCTCTAACTCCTTCACAACGATAATGTTCTTTTCATCTACCGCCGTCACGAAATCCCTGGTTCGGTTCCCCAGCATCCCTCTGACACTGTCCAGTGTATTACTGTCCTTTTCATGCTTTGTCTCAATTATAAAGATAACACGTCTGACCTCTGTGTCAATATGTAATTTTTTGGCGCGGTTATAAATGTCCACTAAAAGCAGGTTATCCAACAACAAATTTTTGATAAAATTATCCTTGTCAAACCGCTCTTTATATGCCACCAATAGGTTCTGAATCTGAAATGCCGCAATTTTTCCAACCATGTAGACATCATCGCTCTCGCCGCCAGCCATCAGAATATATTCCAACTGATGCTCATCAAAGATTTTAAAGAACTGGCATCCCTGTACTACCTGGCTGTCTGCGGGAGATTCTACAAAAGAAACCACTTCTTCTTCATAATTTGCCTGCTCTGATAATGTACTTGCCAGAGCCTTCCCGTCTGTGTCCATCACGCAGAAATCAATTCGTGTAATCCCTTTCAATCCTTCAATCGTATTTTGAAGTATTTGATTAGATATCATATGTCATCTCCTCCACCAGTTTCAATATACATTTTTCACAACAAAGTTGAAAAAGATGTGGTAAAAATGTATACTACACGATTTATCTTAATATATTTTACCAAAAAAATAAAGGGGAAATCGCAAATTTTTGTCAATTTCCTCTTTATTTTTGTTTTCTCTTCTCGATCTCTCTTTTAAAAATGTATTTTACCAGAAACTGGCCAAGCTTTCCTGACACAAAACTGTTCCTGCACACCGGAAGCGTACTCTTCCCGATTCCGAGGAAGGCCCGCACATCCAGAAGATTGCGGTTCCGGATAATAAAATCCTCTTGCAGCGGCGCAGATAAAGCTGCGATGACACAATCGACTTCTCCGCCGTTGATCGCATTGACCAGCATATCGTCTGCCCGGTTCTGCGCAGATACCTTTGCAAGGCCGGCCACCTGGATTCCTTCGTAATATTTCTGCAGATAATCAAAAAACGCCTGCCCTTCTTCCTCTGATTCCACCAGAAGATAGACTCTTTTATGATTTTTATGAAGATATCGCAAAAAGAGTTTCAGAAAAAGCTGTCCCTCTGTCTCCTGAAGATATTTTTTCTCCGTGACCTCCGCTGCTTCCAGGATAGTTCTGTCACCTGCCATCACCAGGTCAAACTTCCGGATCTCTCCTTTTAGTTCCGGCATCTCATCCATCTGCATCAATCCGTCCACCGTTACCATCTCCACAATGTTTACCGGCATGGACTCCATAAATCCAATGGTCTTTTTCAGGGCTTCTTTTGCGGTGCAGGTATCAATATCTACGTCTAAAACGCTAATTTTATGCTCCATGCTGTCACCCACTTACATATTTACCTTACCAGTTTTTCGATTATAGCAAATGGATATTTCCTTTTCAACTGTTATCACGAAATGTTCATACTTCTTAATATTTTTAATATTTTTGTTACTTTTTGTCCCTTTTTTTCTGCTCCTCTCTGCGGCGCCTGGTCATCAGGCCGCCAATCCGGCCTGTTTCTTTTGAGGAAAGGGATTTCCACCCTTCCGCCATCACCTGATCTAAAAGCCCAAGTTCCTCTGCAATCTCATATTTTAATTTTTCATCCTCCGTCAGATCCTTTATATTGACCGGACGATTACTCTTTTCTGCCATCAGCACCTGCCCCTTTCATTTTTTATCAGTATTGACAGGTGCCGCGTCATTTATACTTTTTAGTCCGGACCCTTTATCCGCGGTAATCTACGCGGACTGATCCGGCATGATCACCGCTGCTATAAAATATGCCACGATCCCGCTGCCCGTGCATGCAAACAGGATCAGCAAAAGCCGGATAATGGTCGGGTCTACTCCAAAATATTCTCCCACTCCTCCGCACACCCCACATATAATGCGGTTCGTTCTTGAACGATATAATCTCTTAGTATCCATTATGATGTTCCTCCTTCCTTTCCATATGTCCGGTTCCATCAAAATCTATTACCGCGGATCCCGCGCCGCAGTCTATCTTGATCAGCCTTCCCGCATGATTATCAATTTCCTTTCTGGCTCCGAGTCCTGAAAAATCTTCCTGTCCGCACCTGACTTCACCGACTCCTACGCTGATATCATAATCATAATTTTCTTCCGGTCCTGTCAATGTAAATTCCAGGCTTCCGACCCCTACATCAGCGTCCAGTTCCTCTGCAGCACATCCACTGCCTGCAATATTGCCCACGCCACACTGAAGCCCCATCTTCTGTGCCTGAACATTCTGAAGCACCGCTTCACCTGTTCCTGCATCGACAGACATCTCGTTTGCATGAATCTCTTCTATGTAGAGGTTTCCAACTCCAAGCTTCATGGAGATATCGTCTAGGGTCAGATCATTGGGTATATAAATGTAGATCGTACCGATTCCTACATTATTAATTCTCCACAAATGCTCCCTGGTAGTGATCTTTAATTCTGTGCCGTCCATACCGGACTCAAACCCAAGCTCCTCACTGATCCCGTCTGTCTCCACCGTCACTGCCGGCACGTCCGCAGGCAGGATCTTCACCGTCCCGGCATACACATAGGCATCGATCTTCTCCACGCCATTATAGGTTTCCCGTATATCTTCCGCATAGGTGACATCACTTTCATCCCGGACGATACCGATCCCGTCACCGATCCGGATTCTGATCCTGTCAGTGGTGACCCCAAGTGCCAGAGCAATCACACAGAATACAACGCCCACTCCTGCCAGGATCCCGCACACGATCCAGAAAATCTTCCATCCCTTTTTCATCCTTTACACCGCCCTTCTTTCAAAAGGTCTACGACAAATCCACACAATTCCCCGGCAAATGCCAGGAATCGCTACTGCACAAAGCTTTACCGCTGCCACTGACGCAGCCACTCCCACTACGGTCAGGATCAGCCCGATCCCCATCAGCGCAAATCCTACCGCCAGATCCGGCACCAGGCAAAGGAGTCCTGAGATAAATAGCGCAACTCCTGTGATCACCACGATAACGGCGGCAATCACCAGGCCCAGAAAGACAGCGAACAGGCTGATCACAATCCCCAGTGCCAGACACAGAAGCCCGGCTCCCAGCGGCAGAAGAATCGGAAGCGCCAGAAGAATGAGCGCAATGATCAGAATAATCTTCAGCGTCCGGTCTGACTTCGGCTGTGACTGCTGCCCCGGAGGAGGCGTCTGCTGGTAATTCTGCTGTCCGGTCTGGCTTTGCCTTTGTTCTCCCTGCTGCCGGGTCTGCTCCTTGGTGGCCGGCATATTGGGCTTTGTCTCTTCCTCCCTGAATCCCGCCATATCGGCTTTGATCTTTTCCGCCACCTTCGCAGGACTTTCCAGCTCCTCGATCACCTGCTGCTCCTGTTCCTCTCCGGCATCATCGAAATAATCATTATAATACTGCATCGCATCTTTTCTTTCCTCCACCGGAATATCCTGTAAAAGTGATGCCAGTTCTGTCATAAATTCAATCCGGTTCATACGGATGCACCTCCCTCAAAAATTTCACTGATCTTTCTGGAATAATTCTTCCATTCTTCATGATAGAGATTCAGCTGCGCCATTCCTCTTTCCGTCACCTTGTAGTAACGGCGGTTTCTCCCGTCAAACTGCCGGTCATAGACCTCCAGGCACTCATCTTTCTGGAGCCTGCGCAGTACGGGATACAGCGTGGACTCTGACACATCGATGGCTTTCCTGACGTCCTGCGTGATCTTATACCCGTAGGTTCCTTCCTTCTCCCGGGACACGACCGCCAGAACGATCGCATCCAGAAGCGCCGCTCCGGTGTTAAATACCATAGTCTCACTCCCTTACTGGTTTTATAATATCATTCATTTGTATAATATTATTTTCTTGCCTATATTATATGTCATATAATATACTTTGTCAACGAATATTATAAAATATTTAAAAGGAGCATATAACTTGAAACACACGCAAAAAGCCCCTGCCGCACATGACACGGCAAGGGCCTTTCCTTTAGGATTATTTTTGCATCCTTTATATTTGTATTTCTATCTTCATAGTAAATGAATAAATGATCTTTTCTTTTACCTTTTTTCCTGTCATCTGTTCCAGCGCTTTTGCATAATAGTCCAGCTGAGTGTGATATTTTTCCGCCAGTTCCCGGGGCGAAAATATCTGATCCGTCTTATAGTCCAGCACCACCAGTTCACCCTCTTCCTCGAAATATGCATCGATGATACCCTGGACCAGAAGAAGCTCTCCTTCCGATTCTTCCGGATAAATCTCCCGTGCATCAACGCCAAGGACAAAGGGCTGTTCCCGATATAGAAGCCCTGCATTTGCCGCCTGCTTCATCCGCTCTCCACAGGAGCTTGAAAGAAAGGTCAGAAGTTCTTCTGCCCGGACACAGTCTGTCATTTCCTTCGTCATCCGGCCATCCATCCGATATCTTTCAAGAGCCTCTTCTATCGCGGATATTTCTGCCGGAGCCGTAAAGTCCAACAATTCCATAGCCCGGTGGTAGGCCGTACCCCTGGACGCTCCGACCAGTGTCTCTTCCGCTTTTAAGAACTTGGGCAGAAGGGGCACCACATCCGGCTCCTCATATAGCTCTTCGCCCGTCTCCCAGGCTTCATCCCCAGCACTTTCCGCAAGATAGGCCCGCTTCTTCAGTTCTGATACGGTAAACTTCATCTTCTGATGGCGGCTGGCCCCATAAGGATACTGATAGGCGAACTGCTCTTCCATCACCTTTTCTGCTTCCGAATCATAAGTAGTCTCCACGTCCCATTCTTCCAACATTCTGCGGGTAATCCGGCCAGCGGTCTCTTCCTCCACAGCTTCTGCCGTAATCTCTTCCGGTCCGATGGCAAAGATGTGTAGCGGCGCATGTTCTTCACAGCCTAAAGCGGCAGGAAGAACCCAGTCCCAGAACGTAACTGCCCGGCTTCTCTTTGCAAAGGGAAGCACTTCCTCCCCCTCACGGTTATTTTCATAGCCTGCTATCTTTTTTTTCACATCTGGAAGCGTTCCGGTAATGATCAGTTTTTCCTTTGCCCTTGTCAGCGCCACATAGAGTACCCTAAGTTCCTCTCCTAAACTGTCCAGCGCTTCCTCCTTCTGGATCACCTTTTTTACCAGGCTGGGCGTCTTGGTCCGCTCCCCCAGGCGTACCGCATCCAGTCCGATTCCCATATGAAGATGCAGGGCCACACTGCTTCTGGCATCCTGCATATTGAACCGTTTCCCCATTCCCGCCACAAAGACGACAGGAAATTCCAGTCCCTTACTCTTGTGGATGGTCATGATCCGCACGGTATCCGACTGCTCGTCCTCAATACTGGCCTCTCCATAGTCTACATTGTATTTCTTAAGCTGCTCCATGTATCTTACAAAATGAAACAGCCCTTTATAGCTTGCCGATTCAAAGGCCCTGGCCTTTTCGATCAGCATTTCTAAGTTGGCGCTTCTTTGCTCGCCTCCCGGCATGGCTGCCATATAGTCTCCGAAGCCAGTCTCCTTCAAAATCTTCCAGATCAGCTCATGCATGGGCGTATAAGGGACCTGCTCTCTGAATCCGTCCATCTGCTCCAGTATACGCCTGAGCTTTTCGCCCAGTTCCTCATCTGCCTCCGGAAGAGACGGATAACTCTCCACCGCTTTATAAAACGGCTGCCCCTGGCAGACTCCCCGAATCTTTGCCAGCTCTTCATCCGAGCACCCTCCGATGGGCGAAGCCAGCACTGCCGCAAGCGGAATATCCTGCTGCCGGTTGTCCAGCACCCGCAGGTAATCCAGCAGAACTCCGATCTCCCTCGCCGCAAAATATCCTTCCTTTGTGCCCGTGTGGGCCGGGATCCCCTCCCGGTTTAATTCCTCAGCCAGAACATCCGCATATCCCTGGATACTCCGGATCAGGATCACAATATCCGAATATCTTACAGGGCGAAGTATGCCGCTTCCCTTATCCGTCACCTGACCTTCCCTCATCAGGCGCCGGATCCTTCCTGCGATCATACGGGCCTCCAGCGCCCGCTCTTCGCCTTTTGCTTCCTCTGCTCCTGTGTCTATCGCCCAGACCTCCGTATCCACTTCCGGTCCTTCCGGATAACTGGCCCCGGGATACAATGCCGCCTGATCGTCGTAGGTGATCCCGCCAAGATCCGACGCCATGATCTGCCGGAAGATCTGATTCACGCCATCCAGCACCTCTCCACGGCTTCTGAAGTTTTTATGCAGGTCGATCCTCTGGGTCTGGCTGTCTGAAGTCGTGTAGGTGTGGAATTTTTCCATGAAAAGCTCAGGCCTCGATAACCGGAACCGGTAAATGCTCTGTTTCACGTCTCCCACCATGAACACATTGTACCGCCCTTCAGACACAGTCGAAACACTGGTAAGGATCGTCTCCTGAATCAGATTACTGTCCTGATACTCATCGATCATGATCTCCCTAAACTGCTGCTGATACTCCTTTGCAATGGCCGAAGGCACAAATCTTCCGTCTTCTTTCTCCGTCAGTATCTGAAGCGCATACTGCTCCATGTCTGAGAAATCGATGAGATTCTGGCTCTCCTTCGCCTCCTGGAAACGTGCTGCAAACAGCTCTACAAGCTCTGCAAGCACCCGGACCGCCGGGTGGCAGACAGCAAGATCCTCAAGCATCCCTTCTATATCCTGATAGTAATACTGGTCTTTCAGATCCTGGATCAGCTTTTTTACTTCTTCCCGCACCGCCTTTACATAGGCCGCCTTTTCTTCTGACCCATCCTTTCTCCGGTTTGGCGCAAGTCTTTTAAACGAAAGGCTTTCCATCTTTTTCTGCAGGCCTTCATAGGTTTCCGTCTGCAAAAGCCCTTCCACCAGCATCAGGTCCTGTCGGATGTTCTCTTCATATGCCTGCGGCCCGTCTGGTTCCAGACACACCGAAAGAGCTCCCTGAAGCTCCCGTTTCCCATCTTCCAGATACTGCCTGGTACGGGTCTTGATACGCTCTGCCAGCGGGCTTCTTTCGAAAACGTCTGCATTTTCCATCTCGTAGGCCCGGACGCAGTCTGAAAGCCATCCGGAGGAGTCCGGATAACTCCTGGAAAATTCATAGATCTTCAGGATCCACTCCTCCAGCTTCCGGTCATTTTTTGTCCCTCCGTAGGCAGAGACGAAATCAAGAAAATCCTCTTCTCCCTCCTGATATTTTTCTTCCAGGACCTCTTTCAGCACATCCTGCTGCAAAAGCTTTAATTCTCCCTCTTCTCCCACGCGGAATCCCGGATCCAGAGTGGTTGCATGAAAATGATCCCGGATCACCGACAGACAGAAGCTGTGGATCGTGGTGATCTGGGCATTGTGGATCAGGGTAGCCTGCTGGCTCAAGTGCTCGTTTTCCGGCTGTTCTTTTAATTTCTTTTCGATGGCGTCCCGGATCCGTTCCTTCATCTCCGCCGCTGCCGCCTCCGTAAATGTAACGATCAAAAGCTCATCCACAGAAACCGGGGGCTCATCTTTCGTCAGCATGGTGATGATACGTTCTACCAGCACCGCGGTCTTTCCGGATCCTGCCGCCGCAGAGACCAGGATATTGCGGTTCCGGAGATCTATCACTTTCTGCTGTTCTTCCGTCCAGGCTACTCCCATGTTTTTCCTACTCCTTTCATTGCTGCAATGGCTTCCTCCAGGCTCATTTTCCGGATCTTGCGATACTCATACCCATTTAACCGGGTGTCAAATCCGCAGATATTCCGGTATCCGCAGTAATCACAGCCCGTCTCCTGCCCGTTCCGGTAGGGTCTTGGCTCTACCTCTCCTTTCAGGATCTGTTCATGGACACTTTGCACCTTCCCTACCGCATGCTGCATCATGACAGCAAATTCTTCCTCAGACACGGCCTTCGATGTTTTGGAAAGGCTTCCGTTTTTGTTATATTTCACCGGAACCACCAGAGATTCCCCTTCCATCCGGCGGTCCAGATGGGCCAGCACCTCGTCTTTACAGTTGATCACCCCGTCCGGCTTCAGCTCTTTTAAGATATCTTCCTGGATTTCTTCCCCGGAGTCTTCTGTTTTCTGCCGCTTATCCACCAGCGGATCCTCGATCCGGTAGTAAAAGACGCCTGCAGGAATCACTTCCTGACCGGGGTGACGCTTTTCCTCCAGCCCTACCGCCGCATCCAGATATACCATCAGCTGAAGCTGCAGGCCGTGGTAGAGCGCTGTCACATCAAAGGCTTTTTTTCCGGTCTTGTAATCCACAACCTTGACATAAACCTTGTCTCCATCTACACAGGTATCGATCCGGTCGATCTTTCCGCCCCGGAAGCGCATCTCATAGGCCGACGGGCGGAAGTCCCCGGCTTTAAGCTGTCTGGTCAGCGCCCAGACCGTACGCTCCAGCATCCTTTTGATCCTCACGATCATGTATTCATTGCGGGCGCTGCTGTAGAGCACGCTGTTTCCATAATCGGTCACGGCTTCTTCCACACTTTCATCAATATATGCTTTTCGTTCGTCTTCTGAAAGGGTGGTCCAGTCCTTTTCCTCTTTTTCCAGCTTTTCCGAAAAGCGTTCCAGCGCGCCATGGCAGATATTCCCCAGATCCACTGCCTGGAAATCATATTCCTGACGTTCCTTAAGCCTGAGGCCATAAGTAAGGAAATGGGCAAACGCACAGGAGGAAAACCGCTCGATCCTGGTAATGCTGTCCTCAAACTTTTCCCCGTACAGCCGCCGGGCCGTCTCTTCCGTCAGAGGGTCTGACGGTCTCCGGTAAAACCCGGCGTCCAGAAGCCTGTCCGTTTTCTCCTTCCAGGCAGGATCGACACGGCTCTTCCGGTGAAGTTCCATCCAGGCGCTGTCCACACCTCTCCCCAGACTGCCAAGTCCGTGGATCCATGCTTCCAGTCCCAGCCCTTCTGTCCACTCACGCTCTCCAAATCCTTTGGCTTCCTCATCCTGGAGCACAAGGTCCGGATAGAGTCTGCGGATCTCCTGAATGAGATAAGAAGGCCTCAGGCTTTTTCCATCCGACGATACCCTGCTGTAGAAAATCTCCAGCCTCTTAGACGGCTTGGTCAGGTTCATATAGAGATAAAATTTCTGTTCATAGGCCTTCTCTTTACCGCCCGGGGACAGGGAGAGCTTTTCCCTTGAGAAACGGTCTCTGTCACGCTCGGACAACAGCCCGGTACGCAGAAGGTTCCCGGGCAGATATACATCATTGGCGCCCACGAAAAAGAGAGCCTTGATATCTTTGAGCCTGGTCCTCTCCATATCTCCGGCCACCACCTGATCCGGGCTCGGCGGGATCACGCCCACTTTTGCCTCTTCAAGTCCGGCGTCCAGAAGCTTCTCATACTCCTTAAGGCTCACCGGCTCCTCTCCCAAAAGCTCCACAAATTTGTCAAAGAGTTCGATCACGATCCGGTAAATCTGTGCATATTCTCTTGCCAGCGCCTGCTCTCCTCTTTCCTGGAAGAGTTCTTCCTGCACCTTCAATTTTTTCTGAAGTTCCTCCTGCACCAGGAATTCATAAAGGGCCATGGTAATATCCCGTACCGTTTTCTTTCGCTGCTTTAATACATATAACAGGCCGTCCACCTTTTCAACCAGCCTTACACGGCAGTGGTTGAATACTTCCAGATCTTCTTCCGTAGTGTCCTTAAGCCTTCGGATCCACCGCTCCTGCCAACGTTTGTACCCTTTGATCCCCAGCCCGATCACATAATTTTCCAGCGCATCTGTCTCCTCCATGGTAAAGCCGGACAGATTGGTACGAAGGAACCGGAAGACGCTTTCCGCTGTAAAGTTCTGCTCTGCCATACTTAAAAGGCTGCGAATGTATTCCACAAACGGATTCAGAAGAATACTCTTTTTCTGGTCCATAAACACCGGAATCTCATAAACCTCAAAGGCCTGTTTCAGATAGTCACCGTAAGCGCTCATATCGCTTACGATCACACCGATCTCCCGGTATCGGTAGCCTTCCTTCCGCACCAGCGACCGGATCTGCCCCGCCACTGCCATGGCTTCCGCCCTTGGGTTTCTTGCCACATGGATACCCACCGCCTGATCTTCTCCGGGGCAGATGTTTTCTGCTTCTCCGGCATTTTTCCGATAACGGAACAGATTCCTCTCCAGGAAAGCCAGCGATGGATTCTCAAGAAAACGGCGTACCGGCTGTCCGTACAGATACACCGGCATCAGGATTTCTGTCTTTGCCTGCCTGGCCAGTTCTGTAAGCCCGGTAACCATGTGTTTGCTAAGCGCAAAAAGCTGATAGGGGTGACGGTAGGTGAAGGGATCCTCCCGCTCATCCATAGTCACCGTAACACAAAGCTTCCGGCAATGCTTCAAAAGCTCCAGCAAAAGCCGGTTCTGCACCGGGGTGAAACCGGTAAAGCCGTCCAGCACCACAGTGCTGTTTTTCAGCATTTCCGACCTCTCCACCTCCCGGCTTAGGACATCCAGAAGCTCTTCCTTGGTGATATAGCGGCTTTCCAGATATTCCCGGAACCCGCGGTACAGAATCTTAAGATCCTGAAGCTTAAAGTAGAGCCTGGAATTTTCCCCCGCGGCCTCCATCACCTGTTCAATCTCTTCCTCTCCGATATCATACTGGGTAAATTCAGAAATGACAGACTTTACTTCACTGATATAGCCCAGCTTCTTCATATTTCCACGCAGAACGCTGAGCTGATCTTCGTAGTCCCCGGCAATCTTTCTAAGCACCAGATTTTTCCCTTCATCATCCAGCACCGGAAGATTTCCGCCGCCGGTCTCCTCGAACACCCGATAGGCAAGTCTTCCGAAGCTCAAGACATCGATATTCATGATCCCATGGCGCGGATGCATCGCCACCAGATCCTTCTGAGTCTGCATGGTAAACTGCTCCGGCACCAGCACTAGGAATTTCTGTTTGGGATGCTCCATGGATTCCTTGATCACACTTTGATATAATTCATAGGATTTACCTGAACCCGAAGGTCCGAAAATAAATTGTAATGACATAATTCCTCCCAGCTGTCAGCTAAACTCTTGTTTCATTCTATCACGATATGATTTTTCTCTCAACGCACTTTCCGGAAAAGGAACCCACACTTTCGGCAAAAGGTATTCACAAAGGAACCGGCTGCTGCCGGAAAAGGAAAATGCTGCCGAATCTGTCTTTTCACAGTCCGCAGCATTTTCCTTCCTCTTGCCGTATTATTCTTTCTTTTTATGCGTTCCGCAATTTCTCGGTAAATTCATTGCTCAGCGTCAGCTTGGCTACATAGAACACATCTCCGGTCATGTAGACATTCCAGTCATCCTCGATCTCCACCTGCAGGTCTCCTCCCGGCATGTGTACGATCACTTTGCTGTTGGTCATCCCAAGCTTGTAGGCCACTCCCGCTGCCGCACAGGCGCCGGTACCGGAAGCCAGGGTGTATCCGGCTCCACGCTCGTAGATCTCGATAGCCACATGCTCCTTGTCGATCACCTTCATGATCTGGGTATTGATCCGGTTCGGGAAATACCGGGCGATCTCCGCATAGTCACCGATCTTACATACCAGCGGTTTGGAAATCTCACGCATGGGGATCACGCAGTGTGGATTACCGATGGAGACACACGTCACCGGATAAAGCGTCCGCCCAAACACCATATCTTCATTAATCACTTCCCTGCGCTCGCCTGTCACCGGGATATCATCGCTCCAGAAGGAAAGTTTCCCCATAGACACCTTCAGACGGCTGCCGTCCTCATTTAAGAAAGCCACCTCTACCGGGCCGTTTCCTGTATACAGCGTAAAATGCTTTTTCTGCACATAGCTTGCATCCTTCAGATACTTGGCAAAAATCCTCACACCATTTCCGCTGGTCTCCGACTCGCTGCCGTCCGGGTTCCAGACCTTGACAAACATGCCGTCCTCCCGAATGACCGGGCCTTCCAGCACACCGTCCGATCCAAGACCCTCATTGCGGTCACAGATCAGCCGCACATTCTCCGGCGTCAGCTCCAATTCATTCTTGTTCGGGTCAAACACCACATAATCATTCCCAAGCCCATGATACCTCTGTAAAACAACCTTCATAAACATAACCTCCGAAAAATCCGATTTCAAACCTTCTTTTCTTATCATAACAGGCATTATTTCCCAATACAAGACAAATCATGCTGTATATATTGCAAATCCTGCCTTTCCGTGGTAAATTGGGGACGTAGACCATTGCGATTGGGGACGTACCCCAATCGCAATGGTCTACGTCCCCAATTACCTTGGCGGGTGTCCCCAATTACATTACCCCCTGTCCCCAATGGAGATTTTTATGGAAATATATACAAAAAAAGGCTACCTCAACAGTGAGTTCCGGCTGTTTCATCTGACAGACCGAGAAACTCAGGAGGTCGCCTACCACTATCATGATTTTGATAAGATTACGATTTTTATCAAGGGCTCGGTCAGCTATATGATCGAGGGCAAGTCTTATGATCTGAAGCCCTATGACATCGTGCTGGTCCGGCATGGCGATATCCACCGGCTCTCGGTAGATAATTCGAAGGTGTACGAACGGATCATCGTCTATATCTCACCGAATTTTATGGACGCCTACCACACGGATTCCTATGACTTAAGCTACTGCTTTCACAAGGCTGAACTTGAGCATTCCAATGTCCTTCGTATTCCTTCGCTGGAGAAAAGCCCTCTGTTTCGCGCCATCACACGGCTGGAGCAGTCATTCTCTGACAACGGCTATGCCGCGGAGCTTTACCGCCAGGTGCTGTTTCTGGAATTTATGATCCATCTGAACCGGGCGGCAAGAAAAAACCGGCTGGAATTTATCGATACCCGGGATTATAATTCCAAGATCCAGGATATCCTTGCCTTTATCAACGAAAACCTTTCGGAAGATCTTTCTATTGACAGGCTTTCGGGAAAATTCTATATCAGCAAATATTATATGATGAGACTATTCAAGCAGGAAACCGGCTATACTCTGGGGCAGTATATCACCCAGAAGCGGCTCCTGCTTGCAAAAGAACTGATTTTATCAGGTGTTCCGGGAACCCAGGCATGCTTTGACTGCGGTTTTCGGGACTACTCTACTTTCTCCCGGGCATACAAAAAGCAATTTCAGGAATCTCCCCGGGAGACCTTGACATTTTCATAAATCTCCACTGGAACATAGGCCTGCACATAGATCCCGTCCTCCCGGTATTCTTCGGACTTCAGTTCTCCAAACTTCCGGATCAGCTGGATCTTTGCAGCCTCCCGATAGGAATATAGATTTTCTACAAAAATTTTCTGCTGACGCAGCACCGCTTCGATGGTCTCTAGCAGTTCCTGGATACCCTCGCCTGTCTTTGCCGAGATCCTCACTACAGCATCCGCACGAAAATCCCGGGCCATCCCGTCAACCCCCGGCCGGTCCTGTTTATTGAATACCGTGATCACCGGCTTATCTGTCACACCCAGATTATTAAGCGTCTCATAGACCGTATACATCTGCTGGTCCATCTGCTCATTTGCCGCATCCACCACATGCAGGATCAGATCCGCAAACTTTGCCTCCTCCAGCGTACTGCGAAAGGCATCAATCAGATGATGCGGCAGTTTATTGATAAATCCCACCGTATCTGTCAGCAAAATCTCCTGACCGCTTGGCAGCTTTCGCTCTCTCGTCGTGGGATCCAGCGTGGCAAACAACTGATCCTCCGCCAAAATATCCGCCCCTGTCAGCGTATTCAAAAGCGTGGATTTCCCCGCATTGGTATAGCCAACAATGGCCGCCACCGGAATATGGTTCCGGCTTCTCTGCTCCCTGGTCACCTCCCGGTGCCTTTTCACATCCTTCAACTCCCGGTTCAGCTGAGCGATCCTGCTCTTGATCAGCCGCCGGTCCATCTCCAGCTTCTTCTCTCCAGGCCCTCTGGTGCCGATCCCGCCTCCCAGACGGGACATTGCGGTTCCAAATCCGGTCAGACGGGACTGCCTGTATTTTAACTGAGCCAGCTCCACCTGAATCTTTCCTTCGCTGGTAGAGGCCCTGCCGGCAAAAATGTCCAGAATTACCAGGGTCCTGTCCATCACTTTCGTATCCAGCTCATCCTGCAGATTTTTCATCTGGACCGGCGAAAGTTCGTCATCACAAATAATACCTGTTGCGTTCAGCTCCCACAACAGGTCTTTGATCTCATCTATCTTTCCTTTTCCCACGTAAGTCCCCGGGTGTACCTGATCCCGGCTCTGGATCACAGTCCCCACCGTCTCGGCGCCGGCGGTAGACGCCAGATCCTTAAGCTCATCCAGGGATTTTCTGGTGTCTTCCTGTTCCGTCAGGCTGACACCCACCAGGATCACCCGTTCTGTCTCTTTTCCCAACTCTATCATAATCTTGTCTCCAGGAATGTCATCTCTTTCTGCGCCTTTTCATCGTCCGGATATTCCTGCAGATATTCCTGAAGCTTAGACATGGCGCTCTCCCAGTCTTCCATCTGCTCATAGGCAGACACCACGTTAAACTTCATCTCCTGCAAAAGCTCCTCGCTGTTATCCTCCTGACTGATACCCAGATTAAAATAATTCAGGGCCGAGGATGCGTCTCCTACCCGAAGCGCACAGCATCCGATGAAATTGTAAAGAGTGCCCGTCTTTTCGGCACCATTTTCCAGTGCGCTCTTAAATGCCTCCAGCGCACCTTCATAGTCCTCCTGCTCCCATTTGGCGATTCCGATCCCCCGATAGGCATCTCCCGGATTGTCGTCCTTGTCTACCGCCTTCTGAAATTCCTCGATTGCCTTATCATATTCTTCTTCCTGCAGATACTCCAGTCCCTTTTCCGAGGGAGCGGAGCATCCGGTCAGAGAAAGGGCTGCCAGCACAACAGCAGCAATTACAGCTTTCATCTTCATTTTTACAACATCCTCTAAATTTCAAATCTATCTGATTCCTGTCCTGCTTTTACACCTGGTATCTCACTACCCACACGGCATTCAGTATCACTACAAACATAACTCCCACTTCTGCCGCAATCGCTTCCCACATGCCAAAATATCCAACCGCCGCAAGAATCAGGATCAATACCTTCACCACCATGGCAAATGTAATATTCTGGCTGACCACACGGAGCGTTTCCCGGGCAATCTTAATGGCATCTACAATCCTCGGCAGCTCATCATCCATCAGAACGATATCCGCCGCCTCGATAGCCGCCGCAGAACCAAGGGCTCCCATTGCGATCCCCACATCGGCTCTTGCCAGCACCGGTGCATCATTGATTCCATCTCCCACGCATACCAGGCGCTCTCCGCCATCCTGCAGCCCCATAAAATCCTCCAGCTGCTCCAGCTTATCCTCCGGCATCAGATTGGTATAAGCATAATCCATCTGCAGCTCTTTTGCAACCTCTCTGCCGGCACTCTCCGTATCTCCGGTCAGCATGACCAGCACAGCCCTGCATCTGTCACGCAGATACTGAAGCGTGCTCTTTGCCTCCTCCTTTACGGTATCCGCAATCAGAATATACCCGGCATAACGGTCCCCGACAGCGACATACACCGGTGTGCCATTTTGCCTGACCTCATCACACTCTACCTTCTGACGTTCCATCAGACGCTTATTGCCTATGTAAATTCTTTGTCCTTCAAAAGTAGCGTTCACGCCAAACCCCGGGATCTCCCGCATCCGATAAACTTTTGTCTCCTTTATTTCTCCCTGATAGGCTTCCTTTAATGACTGTGCGATCGGATGATTGGAATGACATTCCACATGGGCGGCAATCCGCAAAAGCTCCTGCTCGCTCATCCCTACCGCCTTTACTTCTGTTACACGGAACACACCTTCCGTCAGTGTTCCCGTCTTATCAAAAATAAACGTGTCTGCCTTTGCCAGATCCTCCAGATAATTACCGCCTTTTACCACAATACCGTGCCGTGCCGCCGACGCGATTCCTCCCAGAAACGCAATTGGCACCGACATCACAAGTCCTGTCGGACATGCAATGATCAGGAAGATCAGTCCCCGGTAGATCCAGGTGTCCCAGTTTCCATATGAAAAGGTCAGCGGCGGATAGATCATCACTGCCAGCGAACAGATCAGCATGATCGGCACATAAGCTCTGGAAAACCGGGTGACAAATGTTTCACTCTCTGCCTTCTGGTTCTGGGCATCCTCCACCATCTCCATGATCCTGGACACCGTAGAGTCCACGTACAATGCCGTTACCTTTGCCTCGATTGCGGCGCTCAGGTTGATGCATCCGCTGTAGATTTTCTCCCCCGGCCACACATTCTCGGGAATAGACTCCCCGGTCAGTGCCTTTGTATCAATGCTGGTAGTGCCGGAAGTCACCACTGCGTCAACTGGAATCCTTTCACCCGGGCGGATCACGATGGTGTGCCCGATCTTCAATGCAGACGGATCCACCTTAAATTCTTTTCCCCGGACTTTTCTTGTCGCATATTCCGGCCTGATGTTGATCATGCTTTCAATGGACCGCTTCGCATTGTCTGTAGAATATGCCTCAAAAATCATTCCCAGTTCAAATAAAATCATGACCAGAACACCCTCGGTATATCTGCTGACGCCGAAAGCCCCCACCGTCGCAAGGATAATCAGGGTATATTCTGTCAGGAACTTCTTCTGCATCAGATTCTCTCCCAGTTTACGAAAAACATCCAATCCGATCAGCAGGTAAGCCGCAAGAAACCAGACAAATCTGGCCATATCCGGCAAAGTAAAGCGCATGGTCACCAAAATCGCACACAGGTAGACCAGCACCCCCGTCCCATATATCATGATTCTAATTTTCAATTCCCTCGTCATACTTTGATCCCTTTTTCATAACTATTCACAGTTTATTCGGAAATGTGTTCCATTCCCTGACTGATGATCGTCTGGATATGGTCATCCGCCAGTGAATAAAAAACCGTTTTCCCTTCTCTTCGGTTTTTGACCAGCTTCATCTGCTTCAGCATACGAAGCTGATGGGAAATGGCAGACTGTGTCATCTTAAGGACCTCCGCCAGGTCACAGACACACATTTCCGTTTCTAACAGTACACATAAAAGCTTGACCCTTGTCGGGTCTGCAAAAACCTTATAAAAATCAGCCAGGTCCTTCAATGTCTGCTCGCACGGCATTTTCTCCCTGGCAGTCTGAACAGCAGCTTCATGGATATACGTCACATCACAGCACTCTATTTCCTGCTTCCTCATCGGTCTCACCCTTTCACATGAGCAGTTGCTCATTTAATAATTATGCCAAACAGCGCATATGATTGCAACCGTTTGGCACAAAATGAAACGAAAATTAACACTTTCGTAATTTCTTTTATACAATCTGCCAGTCGATCGGCTCCACTCCATGGGCTTCCAGGAAAGCATTGGTCTGGCTGAAAGGCCTGCTTCCGAAAAACCCCCGGTAAGCCGAGAGCGGGCTTGGATGCGGCGCTTTTAGAATCAAGTGGTTCGGGTTATTCAGCATCCGGGCCTTCCTCTGCGCCGGACTTCCCCACAGGATGAACACGATAGGCCGGTCCTGGGTATTCAGCGCCCGGATCGCCGCATCGGTAAACTCTTCCCACCCGATATCCCGGTGAGAATTTGCCTGGTGTGCACGCACGGTAAGAACTGTATTGAGCATCAGCACCCCCTGCTCGGCCCATTTTGTCAGGCATCCATGTTCCGGGATCTGACATCCCAGGTCATCATGCAGCTCCTGATAAATATTCACAAGCGATGGCGGGATCTCCACTCCTTTCTGTACCGAAAAGCACAAACCGTGAGCCTGTCCTACATTGTGATACGGATCCTGTCCCAGGATTACAGCTTTTACCTTATGAAGCGGCGTCAGATGAAAGGCGTTGAAGATATCATCCGCCGGCGGAAAGATCTGCCTCGTCCGGTACTCCTGATTTACTGTCTCAAATAATTTTCTATAATATGGCTTTTTAAACTCTTCTTTTAATGCATCCAGCCAGTCATTATTTATCGCACTCATATTTCCCCCTTACAGACGTACCGGAACGCCTTTATCCCGCAGGTATTCCTTCACTTCCCGGATTTCCAGCTCCTTATAATGGAACAGTGAAGCTGCCAGCGCCGCATCCGCTTTTCCTTCCGTCAGCGCATCGTAGAAATGCGAAAGACTTCCCGCGCCGCCGGAAGCAATCACCGGTATGTTTACGGTCTCGGCAACAGCTTTGGTAAGCTCCAGATCATATCCTGCCTTCGTTCCGTCACAGTCCATACTGGTCAGAAGAATCTCTCCCGCCCCCAGCTTTTCTACTTTGGCCGCCCATTCCAGCGCATCAATACCCACATCGATGCGGCCGCCATTTTTATAGATGTTCCATCCGGTTCCATCCTCCCGCCTCTTGGCATCGATCGCCACTACCACACACTGGCTGCCGAACTTATCCGCCGCGTCCGAAATCAGTCCCGGCGTATTGATAGCGGAGGAATTAATAGATATTTTATCCGCTCCCTCCCTGAGAAGCACTTTAAAATCATCTACCGTGCGGATACCTCCTCCCACAGTAAACGGAATAAACACGGTCTCGGCCACCCGGCGCACCATGTCCACCACCGTATTTCTGTCATCTGAAGAGGCTGTTATATCCAGGAAGACCAGTTCGTCCGCGCCAGCTTTATCGTAGGCAGCTCCGATCTCTACCGGATCTCCCGCATCCTTCAAATCCACAAAATTAACACCCTTTACCACACGCCCGTCTTTTACGTCCAGGCAGGGAATGATCCTTTTTGTATGCATCCTTTGTCCCCTCCGTTTTACAATTCCACAAAATTCTTCAATATTTTCAGTCCCACATTACCGCTCTTTTCCGGATGGAACTGGCAGGCAAATATATTGCCCTGCTCTACCGAGGCATGAATATGCGTGGTATATTCCGTACTGGCCTTCACGATCCGTTCATCCTCTGCTTTCAGATAATAAGAGTGGACAAAATAGACATAGGGTTCCCGGGGAAGCCCCTGGAATAAACGCCCGTCACCGGAAAGCTCCAGAGAATTCCAGCCCATGTGCGGGATCTTGTATCCTTCTTTTTCCGGAAGCTTCAGGATCTCTCCTTTCAGTATCCCCAGTCCTTCTGTCCCCGGCGCTTCATCGCTTCTTTCAAATAACAGCTGAAGACCCAGACAGATTCCAAGGAAAGGAATCCCCTTATCCGCCACCTCATGGATCACGCCGCACAGGCCATAGCCTTTCAGCTTTTCCATGGCATCTCCAAAAGCCCCTACACCGGGAAGGATTACTTTGTCCGCTGCCAGGATTTTCTCTGCATCTCTGGTGGTCGTCACATCCTGCCCCAGAAATTTCAAGGCCTTCTCCACACTTCCTACATTTCCCGCATCATAATCTATAATCGCTATCAAGATATCGGCTCCTTTACTCTCTATATTCTGGTATTTTTTTATTCTACATCAAGTTCAAACCAGAATTCAACACCATTGTCATAATTCTTCACACCATACTCCTGGTGGAACGACTCCATGATCGCCTTTACAATGGAAAGACCGATACCGTTCCCGCCATATTCTCTGGTATGGGCTTTGTCTACTTTATAAAATTTCTCCCAGATATGCTTTAAATCCTCCTCCGGAATCGGCGTGCCGGTATTGAACACACTGGTCCTTGCCTTCTTGCCCTCCCTCTGGATCTTAACCTCGATCACCTTATCGCCGGATGCATGGTGGAAGGCATTGCTTACATAGTTCCGCACCACCTGTTCCGTCTTAAATTCATCTGCCCATACATATACCGGGTTTTCCTGACGGAAAATAATCTTCAGTTCATCCTGCTGCGCTAAAATCTCCATACTCTGGAGCACTCCCCGGATCAGTGCCGCCAGGTCAAATCTCTCAAAGCTGATATCCTCGTCACCGAATTCCAGCTGGTTCAACGTCAGAAGATTCTTTACCATCTGGTTCATCTTCATGGCCTCATCCATGATCACGTCACAGTAAAAATCCCTGCTCTCCGCATCATCATTGACGCCGTCCTTTAACCCCTCGGCATAACCCTGTATCAGAGCAATCGGAGTCTTCAGCTCATGAGAAACATTTCCCAGGAACTCATTCCTCATTTCTTCCATCTTTTCCTTTTGCTCGATATCCTTCAGCAGACTGTTATTTGCCTTTTTCAACTCCGAGATCGTACTTTCCAGCCTGCTGGACATCCTGTTAAAATTCGCGCCCAGCTCTCCGATCTCATTTTTGCCACCGCTTGTGTACTTCGCCTCAAAATCCAGATTTGCCATTTTATCTGACAGGTTCGCCAGCTCCCGGATCGGATCTGTCAGCTTTTTTGAAAAGTACCACACCAGGGCGCCCGCCGCCAGGATCAGAACACTTCCGATATATATCAGAAACCGGTTCGAGATAGCCGCACTTTCCCGCATACTCTCCAGCGGGCTGCGCATCAGGAACTGGCTGCCGTCTTCAAAATTCCCCCACATGACCAGATATTCCGTCTCATTCCAGGGATCCCTGGACTGAAGCATCTGATAGGCGTCCGTGCTCTCCAGTATCTCTGCATTTTGCTGTGACTGGTTGATCACATATCCCAGAAGCTGATTAAACAGCATCTCCTGATTATAAACATTTGTATATTTGTTTCCGGTGGTCTCATCTATGATCAAAAACGACAGGTTGTTCCGTTCCGCCTGTTTTGCCACATCACTGGATACCTCTTCATCTGAATACGACTGATCCTGAGCCACCTGGTTCAGCGTCTCGTACATTTCCCGGAAGCTTTTCTCCTTGTTCTGAATATAGTAAGGTTCCAGGAATGTCATGTTGATCACCAGAAGGGCCACGACCATACAGGCCAGAAGCCCGATAAAGATGGCGATCATTTGCTTCTTTATTGAATATTTCATCTATGAATCTACCTCGAATTTATAACCCATACCCCAGATGGTTTTTATATAATTCCCCTTTTCTCCCATTTTGCTCCGGAGCTTTTTCACATGCGTATCAATCGTTCTGGCATCTCCAAAATAATCATAATTCCATACATTGTTCAGGATTTTTTCTCTGGAAAGAGCAATCCCCTGATTTTCCACGAAATAGGCCATCAGCTCAAACTCCTTAAAGCTGAGGTCAATCTCTTTCCCGTCGATCTTAACCTGATGCGCCGCCTTATCTACTGTAATGCCTCCTGCCTCCAGCACCTCTCCGACGCCTACGGCGTGGCTGCGCCGAAGGACAGCCTCCACTCTTGCCACCAGAATCTTGGGGCTGAAAGGTTTGGAAATATATTCGTCTACTCCAAGCTTAAAGCCCTGGAGCTCATCTCTTTCTTCGGACCGGGCAGTCAGCATGATCACCGGCACCTGGGAGGTCTGACGGATTTCTCTTAATGTCTGCCAGCCATCCATTTTAGGCATCATGACATCCAGGATGACAAGCGCCACTTCCTTTTCTTCATAAAAAAGATCCATAGCTTCTACGCCGTCTCCTGCCTCTAACACCTCGAACCCTTCTCTTTCCAGAAAATCCCGGACCAGTTTCCGCATCCTGCTTTCATCATCTACAACCAATATCTTTATTTTTTCCATAATTTGGCCCTCCGTTTTTCCTTATCATAACAGGCAAGTATGATTTTTTTGTGAAACATTAATAACGCCTGTAAAAAAATAAGAGATCCCCGACATCTGCTCTTCAGACATCTGAAATCTCTCAAATGGACCTGGCGGGAATCGAACCCGCGTCCGAAAGCCCATCCATCAGGGCATCTCCCATCACAGTCATTATTTTAACATTCCCTCGGTCAGTCACCTAATGACAGGTTACAGACTTTAGTAGCTTCATAAATTCTTCCATCTCCTCAAAGCTTTGGAGGTGAAGTGCTCCGCCTCGTTGAAGCCGGTAACTCAGGCAGCGGATGACCCGAGGCCGACTACTGCCAAATTAGGCAGCGTACGCTAACTGTCTATCGTCTGCGTTTATATTTAGATGGAACTTTTAACGTAGTGTCCCGCTACGGATGGCTTCCCCAACTTCCAGACCCCCGTCGAAACCAGTACAAGCCCTGAATGTCTTTCCTGGTGTGCAGACGTGATTCCTGTAGTCTGTTTTATTATATGCGAGGCTTTTTTGCCTGTCAACCCATAAAAAGCTGTTATATCCGCTTATTTCCGGTTAAAAAGTCCTCAAATCCCCGTTCCTTTGTTGACATCTGCCTGCATCTCCGCTATTCTTAATATAGTATGTCTTAAAACAGACATCACAAATATTTTTTTAGTGAACGAGGGACTTTTTTTAATGGAAAAACGGAAAAAATTTATCATAAACTTTTTGTATTTTGCAATCATCATCGCCGCAGTCTTTTTGGCGCTGCAGTTCGCACTGACTCTGCTGTTCCCCTTTGTCGCGGCGCTTTTTATCGCCTATATTCTGAAGCATCCGATCCGTTTTGTCTCTGAAAAGACACGGCTTCCCAGGCGCCTGGTGGCAGTTCTTATGGTCCTTATTTTTTACGGGACCATCGGTACTTTCCTGGTTCTCGCAAGTATCCGGGCTTTTTCCTTCGTCAGCGATCTTGTGCAGCAGCTCCCTCAGATCTTCCGGATCTATGTCAACCCTGTTCTGGGAGACCTTTTTGTGGAACTGGAACGAGCTTTAGAGCAGGCCGATCCAACCATTCTGGATACAGTAGACTATCTGTGGGGACAGTTTATGCAGTCGCTGCGAAGCCTGGTCTCAAATCTGTCACTTAGCAGCATGGAGGCAATCTCCGGCATTGCCTCCTCACTTCCTATGCTGTTCATCAAGCTGGTTTTAATGGTGGTCTCCACCTTCTTTATTGCTATGGACTATGACCGTCTGACAGCATTTTGCATGCGGCAGCTAAACGGATGGGCCCGTGATATTTTCCTGCAGGTCAAACAATATGTGGTCGGAACACTGTTTGTCTGTATCCGTTCCTACGCCCTGATCATGAGTATTACTTTTGCGGAACTCTTTTTAGGCTTTACCCTATTCCGGATCGATTTCGCATTACTGCTCGCACTCTGCATTGCGGTCTTCGATATTCTTCCGGTACTTGGCACCGGAGGCATTATGATTCCCTGGGCTGTGATCACGGCAATCCTTGGAGACTATCCTATGGCCTTAAAACTGATCGGTCTCTACATATTTATCACCATTGTCCGCAACATCATCGAGCCTAAGATCGTCGGAAGCCAGATCGGCCTTCACCCGGTGGTTACCCTGGTCAGCATGTTTGCCGGAGTCCAGCTCTTTGGCGCAGTCGGGCTGTTTGGCTTCCCCATCGGCCTGTCGCTTCTGATGCATCTGAACCGCACCGGGACTATCAAAATTTTCAGACTTTCCGACAATGAGGATTCTGATACTTCTGACGGCTCTATAAAGCCTCCCGCAAATGAGGAGGAATAGCCTTGAAAGAAAATAAATATGATGAAAACTCATTTTTTCAGAAATACCGTGAAATGCCCCGTTCCATATACGGACTTGAAGGTGCGGGAGAATGGCCTGCGCTTCAGGCAATCCTTCCGGACTTTCATGGCTGTTCCATGCTGGATTTGGGCTGCGGGTATGGATGGCACTGCAAATATGCTGCCAATCACGGTGCTTTGCATGTAACCGGCATTGATCTGTCAGAAAAAATGCTGGAGATCGCCCGCAAAAAAAACGCAGATCCTAAAATCACATACCGCCGCACTGCTATGGAAGATCTGAGCTTTCCTGCTGAAACCTTTGACATCGTGTTCAGTTCTCTGGCTTTCCACTATGTCAGAGATTTTGACGCCCTCAGCCAGAATATCCGCGCATGGCTAAAGCCCGGCGGAACCCTTCTTTTTTCTGTAGAGCATCCGGTCTTTACCGCTTACGGATCCCAGGACTGGTATTATGATGAGAACGGTCAGATCCTGCATTTTCCGGTGGACAATTATTATTATGAAGGCCAGCGGGACGCTGTATTTCTTGGAGAACATGTGGTCAAATACCACCGGACACTGACCACTTATCTGGAAACACTGCTCCGCCTGGGCTTTCGACTGGAACATGTCATCGAACCGAAACCTCCAAAAGAGCTGATGCACCTTGACGGTATGGAGGATGAAATGCGCCGCCCCATGATGCTGCTGATACGGGCGAAAAGGAAAATATAGTTCGCACAAAGTGCCTTTGCTGTCTAATCAGCAGGCACTTTTTTATAAGAAAGCGGTTTTTGTTACTCCGCTTAGAAGCGGCAGGCTGAATAAGTAAAAAAGAGGAAATATCTTTGATAAATACTTGACTGTAAACCTTGTTTACAGCCTATATTAAGATAAAACAGAGTTGCCTGAAAGGGGATGTATAACATGACGATAAAAGACGTAGAAAAGCGAACCGGCTTATCCCGTTCTAATGTCCGCTTTTATGAAAAGGAAAAACTCATTGAGCCTTCGAGAAATGAGCGTAATGGTTATAGAGATTATTCTGAAAATGATGTGGAAAATATAAAGAAGATTGCATATCTTCGTACATTGGGGATTTCTATTGAGGATATACGAAGTATTATATCCGGAAAAGTAACATTGCAGGAAACACTTGAGAGGCAGAATGAAGTCTTAAAAAGTCAGATTACTGATTTGCACAAGGCGAAACTCATGTGCGAAAAAATGCTGGATGAAGAAAGTATTAGTTATGAAAAATTGCAGGTAGAACAATATGTGACAGAGTTGCATGACTATTGGAAGGATAATCAAATCGTTTTCAAACTGGATTCTGTCAGCTTTTTGCATATATGGGGAAGTATGCTTACCTGGACAACGATTACCGTACTATGCCTGATTATTGGGACTTTGTCTTATTCTAAGCTGCCGACAGAAATCCCGGTACAATGGAGTAAAGGAGCCTCGACATCCCTGGTTAATAAAAACTGGATTTTTATTTGTCCGGTTATATGTATCTTGATCCGTTATTTATTGAAACCTCTTATCTATGTGAAATTGCAGATGAACAATTATTATGGAGAAATTATAACAGAGTATTTGACAAACTATATGTGTTTTATTGTATTGTCAGTAGAAATTTTCTCCATACTTTTTACTTTCGGAGTGGTAAAAAGTGTTGTTGTACTGTTATTTGTGAACACGGCAGTTTTTATTGGATTGTTAGTCGCAGGCTTAGTAAAAATGGATTTGAAAGGAAAAGAAAGAGTGCTGTAAGTGCCTATTTATGGGCGCTTTTCGGATTTTATGATTTTATTTTTGCAGGACTTACTGCAACAGCAAATGCAATAGAAGGTATTCTGGTTACCTGAAACTTGCAGTTACTTTTTCATTTAAACCCCCGAAAAACCCCCGAAAAATTTTTTAAAAAATTAGCACTCACCTCTTGACAGTGCTAACAATGCGTGTTATAGTACAGACAGGATGATGCCTAGTATTTTTGGAGAGAACTTATTTGATGATGATTGGATGGATTTCCCGTTTGACAGATTTGACAGAGAATTCTGGGGAAGAAAGAATCCGTTATATGGAAAACACGCAAAGAACATGATGAAGACCGATATCCGGGAACACGATGAGGGCTACGAGTTAGATGTCGATCTGCCAGGCTTCAAGAAAGATGAGATCAGCGTACAGCTGGACAATGGTTATCTGACCATCTCCGCAGCTAAGGGACTCGATAAGGACGAGCAGGATAAGAAAGGCAAATACATCCGGAAGGAACGGTATGCGGGAACCATGCAGAGAAGTTTCTATGTAGGAGATGCCGTTACCCAGGAGGATGTAAAAGCCAAATTTGAAGATGGTATCCTGAAGCTGAGCCTTCCAAAGAAAAATGCAAAGGCTGTAGAAGCCAATAACAGCATTGCCATTGAAGGATAATTAAAATAACGGGGGCAAAACATCTGCCCCCGATCACATAAATCAAGTGTTTGATAGAAACTATAATATTGTAATAGATTTTAGGAGGTATGTATGATGTTACTTGCAAACAGAGGTTTTAACAGTTTATTTGATGACATGTTCAATGATCCGTTTTTTACTCGTTCTTACGACGGCACATCCAGCCAGGTCATGAGAACAGATATCCACGAAAAAGACGGTAATTACCTGGTAGAAATGGAACTGCCCGGATATGCCAAAGAGGATATCAAGGCTGACTTAAAGGACGGCTACCTGACAATTACCGCTCACAAAAACGAAACCAAGGAAGAGAAAGACGCCCGCGGAAAATGCATCCATAAAGAACGCTACACCGGCACCTGCAACAGACGTTTCTATGTAGGCGAGGATGTAACGCAGGAGGACATCAAAGCCGCATTTAAGGATGGCGTCCTCACACTGCAGATCCCACAGGAAGTACAAAAACAGGAAGAACAGCCAAAGCTGATCACGATTGAGTAATCTTTACCGGTGGCTCTTACAGGCCGCCGGTAATTATGTGTTTTGAAAATAGTGCCTTAGTTTACCAGACGAAGGGCACTATTTTTCATTTCACCAGCCTGATCTGCCCGATCACCGGAAGCTCCACCTTTGTCCCCCGGCATGCGCTCACGATCCCAATGATCATCATGATAAACAGGATCAGATTCAAAAGATCCAGCACCAGTCCGAAAATCCCAAAATCTATTAGATGAAACAGAGAAATCCCGAAAAATCCATGTTCATCTAAAATATTGACAATCGCCGAGATAATGAACAGCACCGCGCCCTGGTTCAGATGGAACCGCACATATTCTGACTGCTTATTCCCGGCAAGAAGCGGGATCAGCACCAGGATTCCGATATACGAAAGCACTCCCATAGCCTTATTCTGGCGCACATCTTCTGAGTGAAAATATTCCGGGCCTCCTGCGCTCTGATAAGTGTACTGTTCCTGCTGCCCGTCATAGCTTTGTTTCTTCTCCTCTGTCCCTTCCGGTATCTTTGCACCGCATCCCGGGCAGAACTGTGCATCATCATTTACCTTTTCTCCGCATTTAATACAGTATTTCATTCTTCTTCGTCCCCCAGTCCCAGAATTTCCGAAAGCACCTCAATAATAATCTCGTTCGTACAGGATTTTACATATCCCATCATATGTACCGATATCTCATCCTGCTTCTGTGCATCTGTAAGGCCCGGATTGCGCTGAGTCTGATTGATAAGCTGGAGCAGATGGGGCGTCAGCTCTTCGTATACTTCTTTTGTGGTCTCTGTGACCAGATTTCTTAAATCCTCTTTCTTTGTCGGTACCATCCTTTTGATTCCTCCCTTATCTAACCGAAATTACGGACCTTAAAGTCTCTTTGTGCTTCTCTTTGCTGGTCTTTCTTTGCGATATCCTGCCTCTTGTCATATAATTTCTTTCCTTTTGCAAGGCCGATCTCCACCTTCACCAGACTATCTTTAAAATAGACCTTCAGTGGCACCAGAGTCATCCCCTTCTCCTTGGTCTTCCCAAGAAGCTTGCGGATCTCTGATTTATGGAGCAAGAGTTTGCGGACACGCAGGGGATCCTTATTGAAAATATTTCCCTTTTCATAGGGACTGATATGCATGCCGTAAACGTATACCTCTTCATTCTCCACACGGATAAATGCCTCCTTGATGCTGCATTTTCCCATCCGGAGAGACTTTACCTCCGTCCCGTGCAGGGCGATTCCCGCCTCGTAGGTCTCCAGAATAAAATAGTCATGATACGCCTTTTTATTATTTGCGATCAGCTTCATACCACTCTTTTTCGCCATCGTCCTCATCTCCTTCCTCCGCAATCTCAAAATCAATCGTCCGCTGCAGGCGGTCTGCGCCGATCACCCTGATCCAAAGCGGCTGTCCCAGCTTATATGTCCGACCGGTATGAACTCCTGTCATTTCATACCTGCTTTCATCGTATTCATAATGGTCGTCCCGCATGTTTACTACATGCACCAGGCCCTCTACTGTATTCGGCAGCTCCACATACATCCCCCATTTGGTAATGCCGGAGATGACACCTTCATATACATTTCCGAGACGCTCCTGCATATATTCCACTTTTTTAAGCTTTATTGTCTCCCGCTCCGCTTCATCAGCCCGCCGCTCCATCTCACTGGAGTGCTTTGCTGCCTCAGGAAGAATCGACTGATAATGCCCGATCTTCTTTTCATTCATCCTTCCCCGCAGATTATCCTTGATGATCCGGTGGATCTGCAGATCCGGATACCTGCGGATTGGGGACGTAAAATGAGTATAATAATTAGCCGCCAGTCCGAAATGCCCGGTATTTTCCGCCGTATATCTGGCCTGCTTCATAGAACGGAGGGCCAGTCTTGAGATCAATGGTTCCTCCGGACGTCCCTCTACTTTTGCCAGCAGCTTCTGGATCTCCTTTGGCCGCACCTCGCCTGTGCCAAGATGCATCGAATGGCCAAAATTATTGATAAAGGTTGCCAAAGCCCGGATCTTCTCATCATCCGGAGCTTCATGGGTCCGGTATAAAAACGGCAGTTCCCGCCAATAATATTCCTCCGCCACTGTCTCGTTTGCCAGCAGCATGAAATCCTCGATCAGCCGGGTCGCCGTATTTCTTTCATAGGGCTTTAATTCTGTCGGCCTTCCCCTGTCGTCCAGAATGATCTTCGTCTCAGGAAAATCAAAGTCAATGGATCCCCGCTGATGCCTGCGCTGCCGGATGATGCGGGACAGATCTCTCATCCGCTGGAACATCGGCACAAATTCCCGGTATTTTGCTATTTCTTCCGGATCCTCATCCTCCAGGATCTTATTCACACTGGTATAACTCATCCGCTGGTCCACATGGATCACCGTCTCTGCGATCTCATGATCTGTTACATGTCCGGATGGATCCACCCGCATGATACAGCTAAGCGCCAGCCGGTCCTCTCCTGCGTTCAGAGAACAGATCCCATTAGACAATGTATGGGGCAGCATGGGGATCACCCGGTCTACCAGATACACACTGGTTCCCCGCTCATAGGCTTCCCGGTCCAGTGCACTGTTTTCCTGTACATAGTTGGTCACATCTGCGATATGAACGCCCAGGATATAGTCTTCGCCCTCCTGTACCACAGAAACTGCGTCGTCCAAGTCCTTGGCATCCTCGCCGTCGATGGTCACCATCTGCCAGTCCCTTAAATCTTTTCTCCCATTCATATCCGCCTCGCTTACTGGCTTTGCCACCCGGGCGGCCTGATTTAAAACCTTCTCCGGGAACTCCATAGGCAGATCATACCCCTTGACGATAGACAGGATATCCGTCCCCGGGTCATTTACATGCCCGATGATCTCCACGATCTTTCCCTCCGGTTTGCGCCCCCTCTCCCCGTAGGAGGTAAGCTCTGCCACCACCTTATGACCGCTTACCGCTCCCATGGAACGCTCGATCGGGATAAAGACGTCCATCCCGATCTTCTGATTATCCGGGATCACAAATCCGTATTTCTTTCCGGCACCCGGCTGATAGAGGCCCACCACCTTTGTGATGCCCCTCTTCAGAATCTTTGTCACCTTTCCTTCCCGGTGTCCCGGTCCGTCCGTCTTCAAAAGCGCTATCTCTACCGTATCGCCGTCCATAGCTCCTCCGGTATACTCCGCACCAATATATATGTCGGACGCTTCGTCTTCTACTGTCACAAATCCAAAGCCTTTCAAATTTGCCCGGAAGCATCCTGTCAGATGCTTTTCTTTGCTGATACTGTATTTTCCCCTTTTACTTAACGAAATCTTACCTTCTGTCTCCAGTTCATTCAGCACTGCCCTTAATTCCTCTTTTTCTTCCCTGGAAATCCGAAGAACAGCGGCGATTTCTTTTAATTTCATTGGTACATACAGCTCGTCCTGCATAAACTGATAGATTACTTTTTTTCTTTTTTCAAAATTTCTGTCTGTTTCCTGCATTTATGATTCTCCCCAATATCGGAAAAGGACACTCCTATTGAAGGAGTGTCCTACTGATTCTTTCTCTTGTGCTTCTTAAGCAAATACTTTCAAATTCAACACTGCCGCCAGTACAATAAACAGGATCGCCAGAAACTTCGTAGACTTTACAAGCGTTCCTTCCATGGAACGGCCTTTATTCTGCCCCCAGTAACTGTCAGCCATTCCTCCGATCGTTCCAAGGCCCTGTGTCTTTCCTTCCTGCATTAAGACGATGGCCGTCAATGCGATACAGTCTATTGCAAATATAATCATTAATACCGTTTTTAAGATTTCCACTTTCAACACCTCCTGCGGATAAGCCATATATATTCTATCACAGGAAGTTCCTGATAGCAAGCGCAAATTTCCGGTTTCCCACAGTTCACATGACCGCCGGAACGAATCCCGTTCTAGCAAAAGGGATTCCTGTATTCGGCTATATCTCCCAGACGTTCTTCTATCCGAAGAAGCCTGTTGTACTTTTCCACCCGTTCCATGCGGCAGGGCGCTCCGGCTTTGATCTGCCCCGCTCCATACGCCACTGCAATATCTGCAATGATCGTGTCTGCCGTTTCACCCGAGCGATGGGACAAAATCGTGCGATATCCGGCATGATGCGCGGTCTCTATGGCGTCAAAGGCCTCGGTCAGAGTTCCGATCTGATTTACCTTTACCAGGATTGCATTGGCAGCGCCCTTTTCAATCCCCTTTTTCAGCCGTCCGGTATTGGTCACAAACAAGTCATCTCCTACCAGCTGCATATGCATCCCCAGCCTTGTGGTCAAAAGTTCCCAGCCTTCCCAGTCTTCCTCATCCAGCGGGTCTTCAATCGAAACAATGGGGAAGCTTTCTGTAAGTCCCTCGTAATAATCGATCATTTCTTCTGTAGAACGGATCTCTCCCTCACCTTCAAACACATATTTGTGAAACTGCCTGTCAAAAAGCTCTGAGGCCGCCGCGTCCAGAGCAAACACGATGTCCACGCCAGGCCGGTATCCTGCCTTTTCCACCGCACGCATCATAAATTCCAACACTTCCTTCGCACCTTTCAAATTCGGGGCAAAGCCGCCTTCATCCCCTACTGCCGTCGCATGCCCGCTGTCCTTCAGAAGTGTTTTCAATGTATGATAAATCTCTCCGCACATCCGGAGCCCTTCCTGGAAACAGCAGGCTCCTGCAGGCATAATCATAAATTCCTGAAGATCTATGATATTATCCGCATGACGCCCTCCGTTCATAATATTCATCATTGGCACAGGCATCTTCTTCGCATTGGTACCGCCAAGATAGGCATACAATGGCATCCTGAGAGCCTCCGCCGCCGCTCTTGCCGCCGCCATAGACACTCCCAGTGTGGCATTTGCTCCCAGGTTCGATTTGTCCTCCGTTCCATCCAGCTTTTTAAGCGTCAGATCCAGGAACGCCTGGTCAAACACATTCAGGTCAATAATCTCCGGAGCGATCCTGGCATTGACATGCTCCACTGCCTGCCGGACTCCCAGGCCCCCATATCTTTCCTCTTTATCCCGGAGTTCTACTGCCTCATATTTCCCGGTAGACGCCCCGGAGGGAACACCTGAGCGCCCCCAGTACCGTTCGCCCGCCAGAAGTTCCACCTCTACCGTAGGGTTTCCCCTGGAATCCAGGATTTCTCTTGCGTACACATCCGTGATCGGCAGATACTTATACATCTTTTCCATCCTCCTTACGCACCTATTATGTGCGGATTTCAAAATCCTCATGCAAATTATTACAATCTTCATCTATTCGTTGACTTTTCTATCCTCCGGCGTTACAATTTTGGTGGATTAAATCAGATAAAAATGGCGCCGACGTATTGGAGTATACCGGCGCTAAAAGTATGTTGGGGAATGTATATCATGAAATCAAAAGCAAAAAACTTCGGACTGCTTACTGTAAGCACACTTATTATGGCTGTTGGCACATACTTCTTTAAGTTTACCAACAACTTCACCTTCGGCGGCATCACCGGTCTGGCCGTTCTGGTTGCCAAAACCGGCGTAATCTCTGCCAGTGACTTTTCATTTATCGCAAACATGGCTCTGCTCCTGATCGGATTCGTGATCCTTGGCAAAAAGTTTGCGGCCAAAACCGCCTACAGCAGTATCCTTTTGTCTGTCACATTATCTCTCCTGGACCGGATCTGTCCTATGCAGCAGCCACTGACCGACCAGCCTCTTCTGGAGCTTGCGTTTGCCATCGCCCTTCCTGCCGTAGGATCAGCAATTCTGTTCAACATCGGCGCTTCCAGCGGCGGTACAGATATCATCGCCATGATCATGAAGAAATATACCAGTGCAGACATCGGAAAGGCTCTCCTGGCCACAGACTTTTTCATCACCCTGGCCGGTTGCTTTGTGTTCGGGATCACCACCGGACTCTATTCCTTCCTTGGCCTGTTCCTTCGCTCTTTTATGATCGACGGATTTATCGAGAGCCTGAACCTGTCCAAGTATTTCAACGTAGTCTGTGCTGACCCGGAACCAATCTGCAAATTCATCAACGATGATCTGCACCGAAGCGCTACCGTTGTTCTGGCCCAGGGTGCGTTTTCCGGAGATGACAAGTACCTGATCCTGACAGTTTTAAGCCGGATCGAAGCGGTGCGGCTCCGTAATTTCATCAAAGAAAATTCACCGGACGCATTTTTATTAATTTCCAACACCAGCGAGATCATAGGAAAAGGGTTCCACTCCATCTAGGAGAGAACCCTTTTTTATTACATTTCTTTTTTTCTTCTTTCTATGCTGTGACCAGCCCTTCTGACTTCATTACGTCAATGACCTGGTCTACATATTTTTCACACAGTTCATCGGTAGCTGCTTCCACCATGACACGGATCACAGGCTCAGTGCCGCTTTCTCTTACCAGGATCCGTCCATCGTCTCCCAGTGCCTCTGTCACCGCGTCTACTGCCTGCACAACCTTTGGATTTTCCCGTGCTGTCTTCTTGTCTGCCACCCGTACGTTCTTCAGAAGCTGCGGATAAATCTTCACCTCTTCGGTCAGTTTTGCAAGAGACTGTTTCTTCTCCATAACCACTTCCATCACCATCAGGGAGGTCAGGATACCGTCTCCTGTAGTAGCATGCTTGCTGAAAATAATGTGTCCGGACTGTTCTCCGCCCAGGCAGAAATTGTTCTTCATCATATTTTCATATACATATTTGTCGCCTACTGCCGTCTTCTCATATTTGATTCCAACTTTATCACAGGCCTTGTAAAGTCCCAGATTGGACATGATGGTGGTGACGATGGTGTCGCCCTCCAGTCTTCCCTGTTCCTTTAAGTATTTTCCGCAGACATAGAGGATCAGATCCCCGTCCACCACTTTGCCGTTTTCATCCACGGCGATGCAGCGATCCGCGTCTCCGTCAAAGGCGAACGCAATATCAAGCTGTTTCTCCTTGACATATTCCTGCAGTACTTCGATATGGGTGGAGCCACAGTTGGTATTGATATTGGTGCCATCCGGTTCATTATTGATCACATAGGTCTTGGCTCCTAAGGCATCATATACGCTCTTTGCAATGGCAAATGCACTTCCATTTGCACAGTCCAGCCCAATCCGCATATCTTTAAAGGATCTGGTAGCCAGGGAGATCAGATGCCCGATGTAGCGGTTGCGTCCGGCCGCATAGTCGATCGTCCGGCCGATGGCTTCCTTCTTTGCCAGCGGCAGCTCTCCTGTCTCGCCGTCAATATACGCTTCAATCTTTTCTTCTACCTCTGCCTCCATCTTATGGCCCTTGCCGTTGATAATCTTTATTCCATTATCATAGAAAGGATTGTGGCTTGCAGAGATCATGATGCCACAGTCAAAATCCTCTGTCCTCGTCACATAAGACACGCTGGGTGTGGTGGTCACGTGGAGAAGATATGCATCTGCTCCTGACGCGGTCAGTCCTGCTGCCAGTGCATACTCAAACATATAGCTGCTTCTTCTGGTGTCCTTTCCGATCACGACCCTTGCCTTATGCTCCTGTCCGTAATACCAGCCCAGATATCTTCCCACTTTAAATGCATGTTCCACGGTCAGTACTTCATTAGCCTCTCCGCGGAATCCGTCTGTTCCAAAATATTTTGCCATAACTTACCGATTCCTCCATAGTTTTGACTTATTCGCCGGTTTTTTTGCACAATCTGCACCCGACTCTTCTATTATATTCGATTTCTTTCGAATATACAACCGTTTCTTTCTCTGGCAGCCTCCTGTTTATTTTTCCAGGATACATCTTGCCACCCACAAGCCATTGGCCGAAGCCTGCTGAAGTCCTCTGGTAATAGACGCTCCGTCTCCCATGGTCCGAAGGCCGGGCAGGTTCGTTTCAAACTCCTGATTTACTACCACTTTATTTGAATAAAATTTTACCTCCACACCGTAGAGCAATGTCTCGTCTGACGCAATCCCGGGCGTCACTTTATCGAGCGCCTGGATCATCTCATCGATGGCTACCATGATCCGGTGGGGGAAGACTAAGGACAGATCTCCCGGCACCGCATCCTTCAGGGTCGGCACAATATTATTCCTCACCAGACGCTCATCCGTAGTCCGTCTGCCTCTGCGGAAGTCCCCGTATCTCTGGAGCAGGATCTTTCCGCCGCTTAACATATTTCCAAGCCGCGCGATATGCTTTCCATATTCAATAGGCGAACGGAAGGGTTCGGTAAAATTCTTGGATACCAGCAGAGCAAAATTGGTATTATTGGTCTTCATATCCCGAGACTTGTAGGCATGTCCATTGACTACCGCCAGTCCGTCATCGTAATACTCTGTCGCCACCTCTCCGGAAGGATTGGTGCAGAACACCCGGACCTTGTCGTCGAAAGTAGGTGTGTAATACACCAGCTTTGCTTCATACAGCTTTTCGTTCAGCTCCTTCATGATCTCATCCCGGACCTCTACACGGACGCCTACATCCACGGTGCCGTTTCTGGTCTCGATGCCGTGTTTCTTGCAGATGCCGGCAAACCAGCCGGATCCTTCCCTGCCTACGCCCACCACGATCTCCGGAGCGTAAAAGCTTTCACCGTCTTCTGTCACCACGCCTTTTGCTCTTCCATCCTCTACGATCAGATCCTGAACCATCGTCATAAAGCGGATCTCTACGCCCTGCTCCAGCAAATGCTCCTGGAGACGGGTATAAATCTTATAGCCCTCTTCCGTTCCCAGATGGCGGATGGGACATTCAATCAGTTTTAAATTCGCCTGGATGGCCTTGGTGCGGATCTGCTCGATAGCCTGATAGTCATCGATTCCGTAAACCTTCTTGTCTGCGCCGAATTTCAGATAAATCTCATCAGCTTCGTGGATCAGCTTCTCTGCCCGGTCATAGCCTAAGATCTCAGGCAATGTGCCGCCCACATCCGGCGAAAGGGACAGTTTGCCGTCGGAAAAGGCACCTGCCCCTGCAAATCCGGTGGTGATGGAGCAGGGCTTACAGCCCACGCAGACCTTGGTCTTCCGTTTCGGGCACTGCCGCTTCTCAATGGAACGCCCCTTCTCGATCATCAGCACCTTTAAATCTGGTTGTTTCCTAATCAGCTCGTAGGCGCAGAAAATCCCTGACGGGCCTGCGCCTACGATGATCACATCATATGATTTCAAATGATCACTCCTCTGTGATTGTTTAATGATGGAACAGACGGATACCTGTAAATGCCATCACCATTCCATATTTATTGCATGTGTCGATCACATGATCGTCTCTCACAGAGCCGCCCGGCTGTGCGATATATTTCACGCCGCTTCTCTTGGCTCTGTCAATATTATCCCCAAATGGGAAGAAAGCATCCGAGCCAAGCGCAACATCTGTCAGCTTATCAAGCCATTCTCTCTTCTGCTCCCGGGTAAATACCTCCGGCTTTTCTTTGAAAATATTCGGCCATGCATCGTCCGCGAGCACATCCATGTAATCCTCGCCGATATAAAGATCAATAGCATTGTCCCGGTCCGCACGGCGGATCGAATCCACGAACGGAAGGTTCATGACCTGCGGAGACTGGCGCAGCCACCAGTTGTCCGCCTTGCTTCCTGCAAGTCTGGTACAGTGGATCCTGGACTGCTGTCCGGCTCCGATACCGATTGCCTGTCCGTCTTTTACAAAGCACACGGAATTGGACTGGGTATATTTCAGGGTGATCATGGAAATTGCCAGATCGATTTTTGCCTGCTCGGTCAGTTCTTTATTCTCTGTCACGATATTGGAGAGGAATTCATCGTCGATCTTCAGCTCATTTCTTCCCTGTTCAAAGGTAATGCCAAACACATCCTTGTGCTCCAGCTTTGCCGGCTCATAGGCAGGATCGATCTGTATCACGTTATAATTTCCTTTTTTCTTCTGCTTCAGGATTTCCAGCGCCTCCGGCTCATATCCAGGAGCAATCACACCGTCGGACACCTCGCGTTTAATAAGCCTTGCCGTATCCACATCACAGACGTCGGACAGAGAAATAAAGTCTCCAAAGGAAGACATCCGGTCTGCTCCTCTGGCTCTTGCATAGGCGCAGGCCAGCGGGGAAAGCTCCCCAAGGTCGTCTACCCAGTAGATTTTCGCCAGCGTCTCGGAAAGCGGAAGCCCTACCGCAGCACCTGCCGGAGATACATGCTTGAAGGATGTAGCCGCCGGAAGTCCGGTGGCTTTCTTCAGCTCGCTGACCAGCTGCCAGCCATTGAAGGTATCCAGGAAATTAATGTATCCCGGCCGTCCGTTCAGTACCTGGATCGGCAGTTCGCTTCCGTCTGCCATATAGATCCTGGACGGCTTCTGATTCGGGTTACATCCATATTTTAATTCTAGTTCTTTCATCTTCTCTTCTCCCTTCCGGATTATTGGTTTTTGTTTACGATCTTCGTCTCATACGTTCCTGTCTGAATATCAATGTAGCGCACGAACAAAGATACCTTGTTGTCTTCATTTAAGCTGTTCCATAAAAGGGTGGTAAAAGCTTCCATATCGTCCGGAATCTGGATCCTTTTTGGCTCACCCTCAAAGCTTGGCAGCGGATTGCCGTCACACTGATAGGTGTGGATAAAATGTCCCTCTCCCGCCTTTGGATTTTCATAAGCAAAGGTATAGCGATGACAGCTTTCCGGAGAGCCGTCGCTGCTCTTTAAGATAGACATGGCATAGTTGTATTTCCCATTTTCGATATGCATGATACCGGAGATTCTTGGCGTATAGTTCGGTCCGTCCGGCTCAAACTCTCTTGAGCGCAGGGACTGTTCAAATGTAAGCTGCTTGTCCATTCCTTCATAGATGGTGTCTGTCTGATCGCCGTTGGTCACGATCGTCTTATTGCCCAGCACCCGTACCGGAGCATAGATGATCAGACTTGGGTCCACCAGCTTGGAAGGATCAAATGCCTGAGTGCGGATCCCTTCCCCATCTTCTACGAAGATACGGTTCCGGCTGTTCTCGCTTCTTCCCATAATAAAATATGCAGCAACTGCCTTTGTTCCGTCAGGGGTTTTCCCCAATATAATCCCCCGGCCCGGATAGGAGTTCTCCTTAAGTTCCTGTTCAATGTTTAATATTTCCATGAAATCTTCTCCTTTCGTTCCTCTGGTATCATTATATATAATCTGTCCTTCTTTTTCCAGTCATATTTCAAGGATCGACGGTTTCCGCAATTGCCTCCGCTTTCGTCCAATGGTACAATATAGATAACAATTTTTATCACTTTTTCGAGGGGGTGTTTTTATGCGGAAGCTTTCCGTCCTTTTGTTGTGTACTCTGTTGTGCCCTGTACTCTTATGGGGCTGCACCGGCCAGTCCGCGGATGAATATGCCGGCGAAACCATCACTGATCTAAAAGAAGGTGATCCTTCGGCATTTTCCAGACTTCTGGATGCCGGGCTTGAAGAAAGCGGGGCTGATTTTGTGATCCAGTGCCCGGAAGAGGTAAAGGAGCCCTATCTTAAATTTCTCCAGGCTGCCTTTGCCTCCATTGAATTTGAGGTAGCCTCTGCCTCTGAGCGAAGTGACGATATCTATTCTGTCCCTATTACGTACACGCCCATTGATCTGGCACAGACAGTGGGATCTGCCAATGAGGAGACGGCTGCTGACCCGCCGTCTGCAGATTTTACAGAGACCATGCTGGCAGTCCTTGAGGCGGATACGAAGCTCGTTGCGGATGATCCTGTATATGGGGCCGAAACGACCACAGATCTTACCGTATCCAGAACAGATGACAGCTTTTCCATAGCAGAGGAGGATCTGCAGAGTTTCCTTACGTCTGCTCTTTCCGGGTATATGACGCCTTACGATACCTTCGGCGCGCTCTATGACATGCAGGACTTCCTCACCTCCTACCTGGACGCTTCCTTTAAAGGAGAGGTCGCACAGTTTGCCCTGCACACGGACCGCACCGAGGACGAGGCCTACGAGTGGTATCTGGCAGACACCTTTGATCCCCCGGCTGATCTGAGCCAGGCTTATGTAGCCCGCTACCAGGCCGCCATGCAGAATTTGTTAAAGCAGAGCAGCTACACCGTGGGAACGCCCCGGCTGGAGCCCGGGCTTTTCAGCTATCAGATCGATGTTACGATCACGCCCAACAATAGCCTTGCCGACGCCTACCACGAGTTCGAGCAGGGGACCTATTACTCTATCGATGAAGCCTCCGAAGCGCTGGTCGCAGCCCTGGAAAAATACGCGGCTGCTCCCACCTACGGAACCGAGACCACACTCACCGTCCCGGTAAATATGGAGACTTTAACCACCGCCGATCAGGAAGGTTCGGATATGGCAACACTGGCCACCACCATCCTGCCCTCCCCGTAACCACCGGATGGGGACAGGGGAAAATGTGAATGGGGACGTACACTTTTGCAAAAAGTGTACGTCCCCATTCACACTTTGTTCACATTTTATACATTTCTCCCTGCCAGAAATTATTTTTTTATATATTTTATGACTTGTCTTCTTATATCGGAAAGAGTATTATCTCCTTTGATGGGAGGAGTGATTATGTCGTCACCGACAACAAAACCGAGAGATTATCTTTTTGATAACTGCAAGGCCTTTTTGATCCTGATGGTAGTGCTGGGCCATTTTACGGAAGGCAGCTACCAGCACACTGACTTTTTATATACACTGAAATGGCTGATCGTGTCATTTCATATGCCGGCGTTTATCTTCATTTCCGGCTATTTTTCCAAACGGGAACTGTCCCTGTCCGCACTGATCTGGAAGCTTGGCGTTCCCTACCTGGTCTATGAGGTGGTGTACTATCTTTTGTATACCCTGGTGCTCCACCGGCCCACCAGCCTGGCGCTGATGTTCCCGAAGTTTTCGCTCTGGTACATCCTGGCCCTGTTTGTCTGGAGACTTGTGACTCCATATGTAAAAAAAATCCCGCACCACTTTTTGTTATCTATCGCGGCGGGGCTTTTGATCGGGTGTGTAGACGGCATGCCCAGCAATTTCCTAAGTATCCCCAGGATCCTGGTATTCTATCCATTTTTCCTGGCAGGTATGTACTGTGACCGTTCCTGGATCACAAGACTTCGTACAAAGACATCTCGCCTGGCAAGCCTTGCGGGTGTAGTGGCCTTTATTATCTTTTTGGTTCTGGAGCCCCGGCATAAAGAACTGTCTGTAAAAATCTTCTACGGACGCTACAGCTATGAATTTCTGGGGCAGGATCCGATAGCCGGCATCCTCTGCCGGATCATCTGCTATGCCGTCGGCGCATTTATGACCTTTGCAATACTGATGCTGATGACCGAAAGGCAGACTGCATTTTCCTATATCGGCACCCGGACCATGGCGATCTATATATTCCACGGGCTTACCTACTCTTGTTTAAGAAGAGGCACCCCGCTTCTGGATCACATTGATACCCTGGCCGGATCTCTTTTGCTGATCGCATTTTGCATCCTGCTGACGGGAATCCTGTCGCTTCCGCAGTTTACAACTGTCACGAATAAGATCGCATCCTTGCGCCTGCCGGAGCATCCGATTCTTCGCAGGCCGGAAGTGTTTTCTTTCCCCAGGCCGGAAAACCGGGTGTTTATCTGGAAATCCACCTATTACCCGAGATAACGGCGGCACTATTCCACTGTTTCTCCGGGATGCACGATCTTTTTCACCCATTCTTTGCGGATTTCCCAGAGATTTCCGCAGACATTGAATATCGTCCAGTTATCAATCTCAAAGGCCCGTTTCCAGCTTTCCCGGATGTGGGCCTCTTCTTCTGGAAACATTCCTTTATATTTTCCTGACAAAAATTCAAAACTATTTTCCACACCGATTTCTTTTAAATGCTGACGGTATGCTTTCTTATCCTCTTCATCCTTGGGGAGATAGATCCTGTTCAGCACATAATCCCATTTCACGTCGTCAAAATAAATAACATGGTCTTCCGGCACTTCCAGCACATAGACCACCGTACCCGGGATCGGCTTTAAACAATTCTCTGCACTGATGGAGCACCAGATGGGCGCCTGGACATCATCCGGCTTTGGCAGACGTTTGGCCGCTTCCTTTGTAAACCAGTCGTAGCTTTCCATGAAAAGCGGCGCAATATCTCCAAAGTGCAGCTCCACATAAGCTCTCTGGTTGATGATCCTTCCGTCTCTTTCAAGCTGGTACAGTGTCTTATCATTTTGCCTGGTATAAAGCTTTACTATCTTTTCTCCCATCCTCTTCCCTCCATTATAATTTCTTACTTCTTTTGCGTTTCCCGCCTTTTCCACTCCTTGATTTCTTGCAGGCGTTTTTTTACTTTTTCCTCGTCTCCCTGATCCGTCGGATGATAATAAACAGTGCCTGCAAGGCCTTCCGGCAGACATTCCATCCGCGTCAGTTTTTCCTCTGTATCATGGGCATACTCATAGTCTTTTCCGTATTCCAGATCCTTCATCAGCCGGGTGGGCGCATTGCGAAGCTGCAAAGGCACCGGTTCCGCCTGGCCGTTTTTCACATCTCTTTTACAGTTCTCCACTGCCGTATAAAGAGCATTGGATTTGGGCGCCATAGAAAGATAGACCACTGCATGGCTCAGATGGACGTCGCACTCCGGCATCCCCAGAAAATGGCAGGCCTGATAGGCTGCCACCGCCACGTTAAGAGCCTGGCTGTCCGCCATCCCCACGTCCTCGCTGGCAAAACGGATCAACCTCCTTGCAATGTACAGCGGATCTTCTCCGCCCTCCAGCATCCGGCACATCCAGTAAAGCGCCGCGTCCGGATCACTGTTTCGCATAGATTTATGGAGCGCAGAGATCAGATTATAATGCTCTTCTCCATTTTTATCGTAGAGCAGAGATTTCCGGCTGATACACTGGGACAAGACCTCATCTGTGACCAGCATCCCTTCCGCACTGATCTTTGCATTTGTCACTACCATCTCCAGGGTATTCAGGGCGGTCCTTGCGTCCCCGTTTGCAAATGCGGCAATCTGCTGGATCTGCCCGTCTGTGATCTGCACGTTCTGTCCGGCAAACCCGGCAGGATGCGTAAGCGCCTGGTGGATCAGTTTTGCCAGATCGTCCACTTCCAGGGCTTTCAGAACAAACACCCGGCACCTGGACAGAAGCGCTGCATTGACCTCAAAGGACGGATTCTCTGTGGTTGCCCCGATGAGGATGATGCTGCCCTTCTCCACAAATGGCAGAAAGGCATCCTGCTGAGCCTTGTTGAACCTGTGGATCTCGTCCACAAAAAGAAGCGTCCTCTCCCCCATCCGGCGGCTCTCCTCAGCCCGGCTCATCACTTCTTTGATCTCCCGGATCCCGCTGGTCACAGCGCTGAAATTAATGAAGTTTGCTTTTGTCCTTCCGGCAATGATGCTGGCCAGAGTGGTCTTTCCCACACCAGGCGGCCCCCAGAAGATCATCGAGGAAATCTGATCCTTCTCGATCAGCTGCCGAAGCATTTTCCCCGGTCCCAGCAGATGCCGCTGCCCTACAAACTCTTCCAGCGAAACAGGCCTGATCCGGCTGGCCAGAGGCACCGTGTGCTGACGGTCATCAAATAAGGTAAGCTGCTCCATCCTTTCGTCTCCTCTCTGTGCGGCTCTATTTTTGTTCTTTGTTTCGTCCTTTGGCCGCTTATCTGGAAAAACGGCTCTGGATGTCAAATCCATGATCCATAGGTCCGCTTCCCTTTCCCAGATCCAGCATAGCGCCTAAAGCTCCGGAAATATATTCTTTTGCTCTCTCCACCGCCAGATCCAGCTCATACCCTTTGGCCAGATTAGAAGCGATGGCGCTGGAAAGCGTACACCCGGTCCCGTGGGTGTTTGGATTATCGATCCGTTTTCCGTAAAACCATTTCTTCGCTCCCTCCCGGTACAGAAGGTCGTTGGCGTCATTCAGCTGGTGGCCTCCCTTGCAGAGAACGGCACAGTGATAGGTCTCACTGATCACCTTTGCCGCTTCCTCCATGCCTTCTTCCGAGGTAATCTTTCTGCCGGACAACACTTCTGCCTCCGGAATATTGGGAGTCAGAACCGTCGCCAATGGAAGCAGGCATTCTTTTAACGTATCAATGGCCTGGTCATCGATCAGCTTTGCGCCGCTGGTAGCCACCATGACCGGATCTACCACGATGTTTTTAGCTCCGTATTCTTTTAATTTATCCGCGATCTTACGGATCAGCGCTTCCGAGGAAACCATGCCGATCTTGACCGCATCCGGATAAATATCTGTAAAAATGTTGTCCAGCTGCTCGCCTAAAAATTCCGGCGTAGATTCCAGGATTCCCGTCACTCCTCTGGTATTCTGCGCGGTCAGCGCCGTAACCGCGCTCATGGCATAAACGCCGTTTGCCAGCATGGTTTTGATGTCCGCCTGGATCCCCGCGCCGCCGCTGGAATCACTTCCTGCTATAGTCAATGCTGTTTTTCTCATAGATTTCTCCCTTCTTACCATTCCCAAAACTTTGGAAACTCTGCTAATTCTTCTATATAATAATCTGCTGTTTCCCGGATCGCTTCTTTGTCGGGCGCATTATAGGGGTCTTCCACGCCAACCGTCACAAATCCGGCCTTCGCCGCCGTTCTGATTGCATACAGTGCATCCTCAAATACCAGAACCTTCTCCGGCCAGGCCTGAAGCGCTTCCGCTGCCAGCTGATAAATCTTCGGCCGGTCTTTTCCTGCCCCTGTTTCTGTGCAGGTGTAGATGCCCTGGAAAAATTCCCGGATTCCCAGCCGCTCAAAAGCCGCCTCCACAAGCATACGCTCCCCGGTGGTAGCCACCGCCATGGAGATGCCCTGTGCCTTCAGCTTTCGCAGGAGTTCTTCTGCCCCCGGTTTCAGCGGCGCTTTTTTTTCATAAAATTCCCGCACGATCTCCAGCACGCCTTTCGCAATCTCTTCTGTCGTCTGCTCCACGGGATAATGCTCCCGGATATAGGCAGATGCCTCTTCCACGGTCATGGGATAGAGGATCCTTCCAAGCCCTTTTTCCGGCTTTATGCCCCAGCGGCTTAGATACTCCTCATCCGCTTTTTCCCAGATTCCAAGAGAGTCAAGAAGTGTGCCGTCCACATCGAAAATAGCCGCTTTTATCTGCATGCTTCTTCTCCTTCTGCCACCATCTCCTCTACAGCTTTCTTAAGCTCCCGGGCGGCCTTTTTCACATCCGGCTTTGCGAAGATGGCACTGATGACGGCCACGCCGCAGATACCGCTGCCGGCAAGCTGCCCCACATTTTCTTCGCTGATCCCACCGATAGCAATCACAGGGATATCCACTGCCTTACAGATCTCTTTTAAGGTTTCAAAATCCACCTCTGCCGCATCTGCCTTGGAACTCGTATGGAATACAGCGCCTACGCCCAGATAATCTGCTCCGTGCTGCTGGGCCAGAAGAGCCTGTGAGACTGTCCTGGCAGACACGCCGATGATCTTATCCGGTCCCAGTTTCTTCCGCACATCCCCGGCCTCCATGTCACTCTGTCCTACATGTACGCCGTCTGCATCCACCTCCAGAGCCAGATCTACGTCGTCGTTAATCACGAACGGCACCTGGTATCTGGCACAAAGCGCTTTCAGTTCCTCTGCTTCCTCCCGGAAATGTTCCCGGTCCAGTTCCTTTTCCCGGATCTGGACAAATGTAACGCCTCCCTTTAACGCTTCCTCCGTCTGCTCTGCCAGGGTCTTGTCCCCCAGCCAGGAACGATCCGTCACCGCATATAATAATAGATTCTTCTTATCGCACTTCATACTTTACTCCTTGCTCCAGTGTTTCTGCATCCATATTGTAAACCGCATCGATGATCCGGTTCCGGTACGTCGCATTTCCATCGCCTTCCTGCATCCGGCCCCAGCCGATCTCTCCGGCAAGTCCCATCATGGCAACCGCTGCTGCCGCCACGCCTAATTTCTCCTGCGGATTTGCGGCCAGAAATGCACAGACCAGGCCGGACAACTGACAGCCGGTTCCCGTGATCCTTCCCATCTCCGGCCGGCCATTCCGGATCACATAACAGCTTTTCCCGTCGCTTACCAGGTCGATAGCCCCGGTTATCGCAGCAATACTGCCCGATTCCCTCGCAAATGCTTTTGCAAAAGAAATGCCTTCTTCCAGATTCTCCTCCGTCACCGCATCAGCCATGTCTGCGTCCACCCCCCGGGTAGTCCCGCTGCCAATAGCTAACGTCTTGATCTCCGAGATATTCCCCCGGATCACATCAAACCCGATCTCCTCCATCAGCCCTACTGCCGTCCGGGTACGAAGGCCGCTGGCCCCGGCGCCCACCGGATCCAGCACCGTGGCGTGTCCCAGCTCCTTCGCCTTTCTCCCCGCGGCAAACATGCCGTCTATGGTCCGCTTATTCAGCGTCCCGATGTTGATATTCAAGCCCTGGCACAAGGCCGTGATCTCCTCCACATCCGCAGGCTCGTCCGACATGATCGGACTGGCGCCGCAGGCCAGGATCATATTCGCCACATCATTCACCGTGACATAATTCGTAATATTGTGTACCAGCGGCACATGCTCCCGCACCCTGGTCAAAAAGTCGCCAAACACCATATCATATACCTCCGGGAATATTATAACAGGGGACGTACACTTTTGCAAAAGGGGACAGGGGGAAATACGATTGGGGACACCGACAAACGCGATTGGGGACGTACACTTTTTGCAAAAGTGTACGTCCCCAATTGTTCGCTATCTGCGGCTTTTTTCTTCCGCCAGCTTCGCAGCCCCGATAGCTCCGGCATATCTGCCAAACTCTGTGGGCTCCACGGTTTTCCCAAGCTTTGCGGAAAGCTGAGTCGTAAAGTAACGGCTTTTACTTAAGCCGCCGGTTAATATGATTTTTTCCGGAAGATCCTTCCGCTGCGCCAGCTGTGCAACTTTCGCCGCCACAGAATCTACTACGCCGGCCGCAATATCCTCCCTGTTCTTTCCTTCGCCGATATAGTTAATGACCTCCGATTCTGCAAATACTGTACACAGTGAACTAATCGGAAGGATAGTTCCCTGATCGGCCATTTCAAATAGTTCCTGTAGTGTAACTCCCAGCCGGTTTGCCATGATTTCCAGAAATTTACCGGTTCCTGCAGAGCATTTATCATTCATCAGGAAATCCTTTACCATTCCGTCCTCCAGGATAATGACCTTGGTATCCTGTCCGCCCACATCGATCACGGCGCAGTCATTTCCCGCAAACTCCCGTCCTCCTCTGGCATGACAGGTAATTTCCGTGATTACATAGTCCGCATAGTCCACGGCAATCCTCCCATAGCCGGTAGCCACAACCTTGGTGTCCTGCGACTCCACGTCTATGCCCTCTTCCAGAAGCTTCCCCTTGATCGTATTAGCGGTCTCCTTGCTGCTCCACCCAGTGGGAAGCACATAATTTATCTCCTTGTCACCCCGCACGGAAACCTTGGATGCGGTGGAGCCAATGTCTATCCCGACAAAATTCATTTCTTTGTCCTATCCTTTCTGCACAGGCAGTCAATCAACTTTATACCTGGAATTTTTACCATAACTTTATAACATCTCTATAAATGCTGCGATTCTGGTATTCAGCTGTCCGATGTCTGCCTGTGAATAATCTGTTTCCACACCAATATATGGAATATTTTTCTTCTCATTTACAAATCTGCGAATACCTGTACTCTCTACATTGTATGTGTGACAGGCCTGCAGGATCATTTCTACAACTCCGTCTACCCGATATTCATCGATCAGCCTTCCTAAAAGCTCCAGCCGGTTCGGATTCGGCGTCATGACAGAGCAACCGATATTCAGGTATCTTCTGGCAAGGGCGTCATATACATCCGGATTTTCCTCATCTACCAGCTTGTCAATGGATTTTGCTCCGGTACAGTTCTCGTATGTAACCACGATGCCGCCGTTATTCTCAATGGCCTGGATCACTTTCTCCGTCGCCCCGCCGATCGGACATCCTGTCACCAGGATACGCGGCTTCTTCTCCTTCATTTTACCTTCTGCATATTCCTTTTCAATCTTCTCAACCAGCGCATCCACTTCCTCCGGAATCTGAGACCGGTCAAATTTAAAGGTGCTTCCATATAATACCTTAAACAAATCATGGCCCGTGATCGGCGCCGGATCGTGTTTCATCACCTCGTAAAGGCGTCGCAGAGATCTGCGGCCCTGATTGTTGATCTTGATCGCATTGCGGATCTGCTCCTCCGTGATCTCCACATCAAATTTCTTTTCCAGATATTCTTTGAAACGGATCATCTCACTTTTCCAGAGCTTAAATGCCTGCTCTCCCTGGGTATTAGGCAGTTCCATCAAAAATACATCCTTAAATTCCGACATATACTCATACATTTTCTTCTTTCCGTCACAGGTTGTTTCTCCTACAACCACGTCTGAGAAATAGAAATATGGACATTTTTCTGTAATTGCAAAGCCGTAGCTTGATTTAATCAACGGACATAAGTTCTTCGGCAGGTCTTTCTCTGCCACTGCGATTGTCTCGTCTGAAGTAGAACATAAGCCCACTGTAGCCGCTCCCATCGCCATTGCAATCTCCTGCGGGAAATAAGTACAGTACGCCCCTACCACAGGCACCCCTTTATCCTTCAGCTCCTTAACAGCCAGGAACGAATTTTTACGCTGCTCGGCAAATTCTTCAAAAACCTCCGGTAAATCTTTAATAATCTCCATGAAAAATCTCCTCTCTGATCCAAATTTGATGTTTTTTGTCTAACTTTTATTGTATCAGCGTGGAAACATTCTCACCAATCAAAAAAAATGATAAAAGAAAAGATTTATTGATAAAAGTAATAAGTAGGGGGACGTACACTTTTGCAAAAAGGGACAGGGGGAAATACAATTAGGGACACCCACAAATGCGTTTGGGGACGTAGACCAACGCAAAAAGTGTACGTCCCCCATCAGTACTTCCGCAGGTGGTCGTTTGAATCGTCCGTGGTCTTGTCAATCTTCCGGATTTCTACGTAATACCCTGCATTTTCGCTGATTTTTACGAAAATGCGGTCGCCTGTTTTTCTGCCTTTGATGGCCTTGCCCAGCGGAGATTCGATGCTGATCTTTCCTTCCATGGAGTTTGCCCGGACGCTGGTGACCAGGCGGTAGGTTTCCACCTCGTCGTCATCCTCAAAATAGAGGTCTACCGTATTGTTGATCCCCACCTCGTCCTCTGCGGACTGATCGGATACGATCTTTGCATGCTTTAGCATCCGCTCCAGATACCGGATCCGGCTTTCGTTGCGGTTTTTGTCCTGCTTGGCCGCCTTGTATTCAAAATTTTCGCTTAAGTCTCCCTGCGCCCTGGCTTCCTTGACTGCCTCCAGCTCTTTTTTCCGCACCACTACTTTCCGGTATTCAATCTCTTCTTTTATTTTTTTCACGTCATTTGGCGTTAACTGCTCGCCCATCATGTACCTCCTTCTCTATGAGTCTTTTATATCCAGATCTGCTTCTTTCTTCTCTTCCCGCCGGTACTCCAGAATGTCTCCCGGCTGGCAGTCCAGCACATCGCAGATGGCCTCCAGCGTCGAAAAGCGGACTGCTTTCACCTTGCCTGTCTTTAAATTTGAAAGATTAACATTGGAAATTCCCACTCTCGCCGACAGTTCATTCAATGACATTTTCCGCTCCGCCATCACCCGGTCCAGTCTCAATATAATTGCCATCTCGGAGCCTCCTTACAAAATTTCTTCCTCATCCTTCTGCAGCTTAAATCCCTCCTGGATCAGACTTCCCAGGATGACAAGAAGGATACCCGGAATCAGGATTGCCCCGTCGATCAGCACAAAATTTCCATGACTTAAAATCTCAAACCCCGAAGACTGATAATCAGGGAGCCTTGGAATCCCCATCGAAGCCGCTGTTATTACCGTCCCGATCAGCCATACACAGACGGTCAGCGTCCTGGAAAACACCTTCCCTTCTCCCAGATCCAATGCGATCCGGATCAGCCCCACCAGACTGATGATGAGAATGAGTGCAAAAAGTACATTCCAGCAAAAGGCTACCGCTCCCATCTCTTCCCATGCTTCTTCCCGGATCCGGGACACAATGCTCATCGTTCCTCCCAAAGCGCCAAATCCCGTCAAAAACAGGGAAATCCCCAGAAGCACCTTGACTCTCCTGGAAACATTATGTCTGTCCACTCCTCGTGTGTCCATTCGAAACTCATGCCTTTCCATACCTACACCCCTCCCTTGAATTTAAACATATTACATTAATTTTTTAATGTTTTTCATTAAATTCAAGATAGCATAGATATCCATTGATGTCAAGTTTCCTCCTTGTCTGCCTACACCTCCTGGTCTGCCGCTTGACCATCCACACATCAGATCAGCCTGTAATATTCCATCGCCTTTTCGATCCCGTCCTGCTCCACCGCATCGGTAATATACTCGGTATATGGTTCCAGTACCGGGTCGTGCTCGCCCATCGCCACCGTGTGCTTTGCATATTCGAACATGGAAAGGTCATTGCTGCTGTCGCCGAACACATAGATCTGATCCATGGAAAGCTCCAGATGCCTCCGCATCACTTCAATCGCCGTGGCCTTTGAATATCCCTTCTGGATACATTCGTACACGCCTTTCTGGCGGTCCAGAGGTATAAGGTCTTTGTCGATCGCCTGGAAAAATTCTTCCTTGCGGCTCTTCTCATCCGTGCAGATCAAAATCTTATCATACCGAAATCCTTTTTTCTCATATGCCACTTCCACGCCAAGCCCCATGGACGCCATATACCGTCTTGTGCTTTCTACATTTTCAAACCGGCTGATCCGTTCCGAAAAATAGACATCTTCCGTCCCTTCCAGAAAACCGTCAATCTGAAGCTCTCTCATACGGTCGATATATTCATAGCCGTGGTCTTCTGGAAGCGGATGTTCGAAAAGGATCTCATTTTGGTAAACGATATAAGTCCCGCAGCCGCATAAAAGCCCGTCGAAAGCCAGGCGCTTTATTTTCACCGGCACACTGCAGAGCGTCCGCCCGGTGTTGATAAATACCGCATGTCCTTCCTGTTTTGTCTTCTGCAGTGCCCGCACCGTACTCGCCGGGATTTCTTTTGTTTTCTCACTGAGCAGGGTTCCGTCAATATCGAAAAATAATGCTGATCTTTTCTTCATGCTCTGACTCCTTTTCTCTTCTCCTGTCACTTTCCCTATTATAGCTAATTTTTCTTGGCTCTTGCAACCCCGGTTTTATTGACAAACCCGGGCGTAACTGCTAATATTTTTCTGGTGAAAATATATAAATAGGAAGCGCTATTTCATTGCGCACAGAAAGGATCTGTCATTATGAACTACTTGAAAAAAATATATTGCAGGACCTTTCAGACAGGACTGAAAATCGCCCTGCCGTTCCTGCCTTATCGAAAACCCAAGATCGTCGGCAGTGTAAAAGCCCTGCCGGATATTATCCAGAAGAAAAAGTGCAGCAAAGTCCTGATCATCACCGACGCAGGCATCCGTAAGCTGGGTCTGACCAGGCGCTTGGAAACAGCACTTACAAACGCCGGGATTCCCTTTTGCATTTACGATAAAACCGTGGCAAACCCTACCACAGACAATGTATCCGAGGCCATGAACCTGTATCTGGACAGCGGCTGCGACTGTATCATCGGTTTTGGCGGAGGCTCCAGCATGGACTGTGCCAAAGCCGTAGGCGCACGTATTGCCAAGCCGAAACAGTCCCTGGCTAAAATGAAGGGTATTTTAAAAGTACATAAAAAGCTGCCGCTTCTGATGGCCGTTCCCACCACCGCGGGAACCGGAAGCGAAACTACGCTGGCCGCCGTCATTACCGATGCCCAGACCCGCTACAAATATGCAATTAACGACTTTCCTTTGATTCCCAGGTATGCAGTCCTGGATCCCAAGGTAACACTAAGTCTGCCTCCTTTTATCACCGCCACTACCGGAATGGACGCACTGACACATGCCGTGGAGGCTTATATCGGAAACTCCACCACTTATGGGACCCGCAAGGACGCACTCCTGGCTGTCAAACTGATTTTTGAAAATATTGATACCGTATACACGGACGGCAGCAACGTAGACGCACGCCGCAATATGCTACATGCTTCCTTCTACGCCGGATGCGCTTTTACCAAATCTTATGTGGGATATGTACATGCCATCGCCCACTCCCTGGGCGGGGAATATAATGTTCCCCACGGTCTGGCCAATGCTGTGATCCTTCCTATGGTCCTGGAGACCTATGGTGAAAAGATCCACAAGAAGCTGGCCCGCCTTGCAGTCGCTGCAGGACTGGCCGAGAAAGATACTCCCTGTGATGAAGCCGCCGGTCGGTTCATCCAGGCTATCAAGGATATGAAGGTGCGTTTTGGCATCGGCAACCGGATTCCCGAGATCCGGGAAGAGGACATTCCCAAGCTTTCCCATTATGCCGACAAAGAGGCAAATCCTCTCTACCCCGTTCCCGTGCTGATGAACGCGGCGGAACTGGAACCTTTCTATTATATGCTGATGGAAGAGCCCGGAGAATCCTCCGGGAATGAAGGATCTGAGGAAACAGAGAGCAGGAAAGGAGAAGATGAAGATGACAGAACAGGAAATTAAAGACCTCGTCACCAGACAGAGAAAATATTTTCAAACCGGAGCTACCCTGCCCGTCAGTGTACGGGTCGACGCTCTGAAACGGCTTTATGGTGTTATTTCCGGATGCGAGAAGGAAATCCACACCGCTCTGAAAAGAGATCTGGGAAAGAGCGGTTTTGAAAGCTATATGTGTGAAACCGGACTGGTTCTGGAGGAAATCAGCTATATGCTGAAGCATATCCACCGGTTTGCCCGCGAAAAAAATGTGCGGACTCCGCTGGCTCAGTTTCATTCCCGCAGCTTTAAAAAGCCATCACCGTATGGCGTGACACTGATCATGAGCCCCTGGAACTACCCGTTCATGCTGACTCTCTCTCCACTGGTGGACGCTTTGGCCGCAGGCAACACTGCCGTAGTAAAGCCCAGCGCCTATTCCCCCCATACCAGCGATGTGATCCTGCAGATCCTGTCCCAGTGCTTCGATCCTGAGTACGTAGCCGTGGTGACTGGCGGCCGCGCCGAAAACACCTGCCTTCTGCGGGAACATTTTGATTATATCTTCTTCACCGGCAGTCAGTTCGTCGGAAAAGAAGTGATGCGAAATGCTGCAGAGCATCTGACACCGGTTACTCTGGAGCTTGGGGGGAAAAGCCCCTGCATCGTAGACAAAAGCGCTGACATCAAGCTTGCCGCAAGGCGGATCGTCTTTGGAAAATACTTAAACTGCGGACAGACCTGCGTTGCGCCGGACTATATTTACTGCCATCGCTCTGTCAAGGACAGGCTGGTAAAAGAAGTGCAAAAACAGATCCAGAAGCAATATGGCAAACAGCCCTTACGCAACCCCAATTACGGGAAGATCATTAACGAAAAGCATTTTGACCGTCTCTTGGGACTTATTGATAAAAACAAGACCGTACATGGCGGAGATTCTGACCGGCATGCGCTCCGTATCGAGCCAACTGTTCTTGACAATGTAACCTTTGCCGATGCCGTGATGCAGGAAGAGATTTTCGGCCCCATCATGCCGATCCTGATCTTTGACAATCTGGATGAAGCAATCCGTAACATCAACGCCATGCCCCACCCGCTGGCGCTCTATCTCTTCACTTCAGATAAAGCGGCGGCAAAAAAAGTTACCTCACGCTGCGGCTTTGGCGGAGGATGTATCAACGATACCATTATCCACCTGGCCACAACTGAAATGGGCTTCGGCGGCTTCGGCGAAAGCGGAATGGGTTCCTACCACGGGAAAGTCGGTTTCGACACCTTCTCCCACTACAAAAGCATTGTGGACAAGAAGACATGGATCGATCTTCCGATGCGCTATCAGCCCTACCGGAAACTGCACGAAAAAATGATACGCTTCTTCCTCAAATAGCCTCCTTTGTCAAAAGGGGACAGGGGGAAATGCAGATAGGGACACCCGCAAATGCGATTGGGGACGTACACCTTTGCAAAAGGTGTACGTCCCCAATTAACAATATCGGTCTCTCCTTGGATTGAGATCTTTCTCAACTGCTGCGATCTGCAGTATCTCGATGCCGTGGTCATTGGCACATTTTTCCACGGCCTCCACATCTTTTTCTTCAATCATCAGGGAAATTCCGCAGCATTTGCTCACCGTTCTCGGGGTCGGTGAGATGACAGCCGAGGTCCCCTGCTTTTTCAGTTCCTGATAGAGTCTCATCCCGTTGTCATGATTGGGAAAAATCACATAATGCTGCATCTGCCGCATGTGTCATCATCCTTTTTCTTATTGATCTGGTCTCCTATTTATTCAGCATTTCTACAAATGCGCTGACTCTCGTGCGAAGCTGCTGTGCATCGCTGTCAGTATAATCGGTCTCAATGCCCAGAACCGGAATTCCTGCTTCCTTCATTGCACGCTCTACGAAGTATCCCTCGGTATCGTAAAGGTTACAGAACTTAAGATTTACGTCGATAATTCCATCTACCTTGTACTCTTTTGCCAAACGCAGGATATCATCAATACGTCCGTGATTCGGAGTAAAGCACGCGCAGTTGATCTTCATGTAGCGCTCTGCAATAGCCTGGATCTGATCTTCCACCGTTTCCTTCGTCTCATCCACAAGATTCTCGAAATACCGGGTTCCCGTACACATTTCTTCACAGACAACTACGGCTCCGCTGGTCTCCACAATGTTATGCAGCTTCCAGTTCGGAATTGCAAGCGGTGTTCCTGTCAGCATGATCCTCTTGGTTCCCGCCGGCACTACGCTGACGCCATCTTGAATCCTCTGTTCCAGCTCGTCACACAGCTTATTGGTCATCTGAGTAAATCTGGCCGGATCATCATAAAATGCGATCTGTGAAATTACCAGGGCATCTGTACCGCTGATTGGAAGTATCTCACTCTTCCTGCAGTTATACAGCCTTTCCAGCGCCCTTCTTTTATCATTGATCAGCCGGATGCTCTCGCCAAGCTTCTCCGCTGTCACTTTGTTTCCGGTAAACTCTTCCACCTTATCCTTCAGCGCAGTAATCTCCTCCGCCCATGCCTGCACGTCTTTGGCGCGTTTCATCTGTGGAAGATCCATCACATATACCGGCACATCCTCGCTCAGAATTTCCCATGCTTTTTTCTTTCCATCACAGGTTGTCTCACCAATATACATATCCGCAATACGGAAAAACGGACAGGTACGGTCCAGTCTTGCTCCCACAGAAGCCTTGATCAGAGGACAGGTATTGGTAGGAAGTACTTTCTCTCCCCCAGGTACCCAGAACTGAGATCCTCCGCAAAGCCCTGTCGCAATAGCATCCGCTGCAAAAATCACTTCATCCGGCACATAGACGCAGAAAGTGCCGAATACCTTTCCGCCTTTTTTCTGATGCTCGATCAGCTCTGCCGGACGGATGCCGTGAATATCTGCCACTACCATATTGTAGTAATCCATGCTCTCCGGCCGGTTCTCCTGAGACAGAAACACATCTCCAAAGGCCTGCGGAAGAACCTCGCACAGCTGATCATGCAGCTCCAGGTTCATTCCAAGATCACTCCACATTTTCCGATTGTCTGCCATTTTATTTTCCTCCTTTGTCTTACGTTGTGATAAATTAACCGTAACACGTTTTCAGAGCAACAACAACCGAACTGCTTCAGATCTGCTATTGATTTTTTATCTCATTTTCACTCTTTTATAGATAAATTCTATCAACTATCTGCCAGAAGTTCTTTCATAACTTCTATACAGATATCTATCTCCTTTCTGGTATTGCAGGCGCTGAATGCAAACCGCACCGTCCCTTTTGGAAATGTACCAAAAGACTGATGAGCCAGCGGTGCACAGTGGAGTCCCACCCGCGTCATGATCCCGGCCCTTCTTTCCAATTCGAACGCTGTTACTGCATTATCCATTTTCAGAAAATCCAGTGACACTACCGCAACCCTGCTCTTTAAGTCCGGCCGTCCTACGATTCTGACTCCATCCAGCTCTTTGACACGCTCCAGAAAATATCCTGTTAATTCCATCTTCTTTTCTCTTAACAGATCGATACCTGTCTTTGTCAGGTAAGAAAGCGCCGCATGTAATCCTACGATTCCCGGCAGGTTCATGGTTCCGCTCTCATATTTATCCGGAAGGCATGTTGGCATCTTGAGAAGGTCCGACTGGCTTCCGGTCCCCCCGGCTATAAATGGCTCCATTTTCTGATCCAACGCATCTGAGATCACAAAGCCTCCGATTCCCTGGGGCCCCAAAAGCCCCTTATGCCCTGCAAACGCCAGCATATCAATCTTCATTCTCTGCATATCGACAGGAAGTGTTCCTGCCGTCTGCGCTGTGTCCACCACAAAAAACAGCTGGCGCCGCTCACATATTTCACCCAGATCTTCGATAGGCACCACCGTACCGCACACATTGGATGCATGGGAAACAATCATTGCCTTCGTCTCCGGCCGGATCAGACTTTCCGCATGCGCTGGATCCAGATTTCCCTGTTCATCTACTGGGATCACGTCATAGGTCACCCCTTTTCGGGTCATCTGATATAAAGGGCGCATCACGGCATTGTGCTCCAATCCCGTCACCAGCACGTGATCGCCCTCCTTTAAAAAGCCTTTGATAAAATAGTTCAAAGAACAGGTCACTCCAGGCGTAAAGATCACACGCCTGGAGTCCTGTACCTGAAACATTTCCGCCAGCTTATCTCTGGTATCCAGTACCACGCCGGCCACTTCATAGGCTCCTGTATAATTTCCCCGGTTAATATTAAACGCACCGTTTGTCAGAAGCTCTGATACAGCCTCCGCCACTCCCGGCGCCTTTGGCCAGGAAGTGCTGCCATTATCAAAATAGATCCTGTCCTCCATATTTTTCTGTACTCCTACCGATAGATTTTTTCCAGAATGTCTACCGCACGATCCATACCAAGACGGCTTACATTCAGCAGCATATGATGGGAATCAATGCTCCCCCACTCCAGACCGGTGTGCGATTCATAATAGTGCTGACGCTCCCTGTCCATTTTTTTGATTTTATCTGCCGCTTTCCGCTCAGAAATATCATATTTCTCCGCAATCCTCTTAACTCTGTCCTCCCAGTCTGCACAGATAAATACGTTTACACAGTTCCCGTGATCCCGCAGAACATAATCCGCACATCTCCCCACGATGATACAGGAACTTCTGTCTGCCAGCTTTCGGATAATATCACACTGGAGCTCATACACCTGTTCGTTGAGCGGAGGTACATACTCCGTTCCATTTCGAAGGCTGGACTGTTCAATAGGCTCCAACACAAATCCGGTCAGGAAACTGTTCAGTGTGGTTTCATCCACAGCTCTTGCTGTTTCTTCCCGGATATCCAGTTTTTCTGCCACCATCCTAATCAGATTATTATCATAGAGCGGGATATTAAGCCTGGTAGCCAGCCGGTTTCCGATCTCGTGGCCACCGCTCCCAAATTCACGGCCAATGGTGATGATTCTGTTTTCTGCCATAGTAAGTCCCCCTTCCTTCTGGGCTGCAAAATGAAACGTATGTTTCTGCGCTATTTTGCAGATCATAAATCCGTTTGTTTTCTCTTATTATAACGCAGTTTCCCTGAAATTGACAGACATTTCAGCATACAAAAATGCGTACCGCTAGGCGGCACGCATTTATCTTTTACGTATCTCTATCAGATGACCATCCGGATCATACAGCCGGATCAGCTCCTCTCCCTCCGCTGGCGGAGTCAGATATTGTATTTTCTCCGGATATTCTCTCAGCTTATCCCGAAAACCAGCCATGTCTGTTTCCTCGAAATACAGCTCCATACCTGCATTTCCTACTACCGATTTCTGCCCGACAGCTTCTTCCCATACTGTTTTCTCCTGAAGAACCAGACCTTCCGTCAAAACCGCATTCCCTTCCTGATCCAGGATCACATCCAGGCCAAACAGCTCATGATAAAATTGCTTTGCTCTTTCCATGTCACTGACAACGATCAAAATATTTTTTAACTTCACAATATCCCTCCCTTCATCTCTTCCAGGAACTCTCCAATTCCGGGAAGTCGCTTTACTCTCCTGAGTTTTGTTCCACAGGCTTTACAAATCTGTTCCAGCCCAGCCTCAGATGTTCTGTCATCAGTCTATTTTATCAATTTCTTTTATAGTATCACACCTCTCTTCAGAAAGATACCAAAATCAAAAACCTCCCAGAACAAATGTCCTGAGAGGCCATGCATCGCCTTGCGGCGTTCTGAATC